>Ga0315905_10001315_pt1 | contig 26692 bp, 16 predicted proteins | sample LakEriMetagenome_5_FD_203522 | JGI IMG/M metagenome (GOLD analysis project Ga0315905, IMG submission 203522) | Freshwater fungal communities from buoy surface, Lake Erie, Ohio, United States - Buoy 4 MA121 | ecosystem: Environmental > Aquatic > Freshwater > Lake | place: USA: Lake Erie, Ohio...
GGCCGACTAAAATTCAGAGAAAATGAAATATCATCCGCTCCAATTTGTTGTTTTTCCCAGGTAAAATTGCGGACAGTAGGTTTGACAGCATCACCTTTCCAGATGATTAACCCTATCAGCATACTTAATAGTAGCATCACGGCGATCGCAATTCCATCTAATGGTTGAATAAATTTATAAGATTTGCTCATCTAACAATTTTGGATTTTAGATTTTGGATTTTAGATTTTGGATTTTAGGACGACTATATGATTGTGGATTTAAGAAGCACAAGCAAAAGTTACAATCATCATCTACTCCTGATTAATAACTGTAAGGATTTTGAGGTTGGGGAATTTTTTTCAGAGAATTGGCCGCAATAGTTAATTGACGTTTCTCCCCAATAGTTTGAGTCGTCATTTGTCCTTCCACTTCTAACCATGTATCAGGTGGATATTGTTGACGAGACGAACTTGGTAACTGTACTGGTAATCCTACTGGATAAGCATCAGCCGCACAACAAGTGAGGATAAATCGGGCTAAAAATATATATTCTTGACTAACATTAGGTTGTTGAATCACAAATCCCTGCACCTTTACCTTTTGTCCCGTATATGCGTCCGGTTCAGGATATACATTTAGTGTTCTTACCCAGTCTACCAGCGATCGCTCCTCTGGACGAACTTGAGCGCGAAAAGCTTGGGGTTGAACACGAGTCGCACCAATTAATTCTGTCACACCTCGGTCTAAAGCCGTTTGACTAGTAAAAGCACGGGGTGTAATCATTAACCCTAAAATTGCGGCTGTTAATAGTAGGAAACTACCCCAACCAGGAGGAAATACATTAATATGCAGTGGATTAGCCTTATCAGCTTGGTGACGGTGTTTCCACAGTTGTAAACCTTTAAAAAAACCAACAATTAACAAACCTATACCACCGACAATAGCTAACCAAAAGTAATCAGGGTGAATTAACAAATACAGTTTACCTGTTAGCCAGTATTTCAACATTAAAATACCCCAAGCTGCAATAGCGACCACATCTAACCAGGGTATGAATTTATTTGAGGCTTTGAATTGAAAAATTGACATTTTGTCAGTAATAGGTGAAGTGATAATACTTAATTACTTACGCACAAATTACGGAATAATCAACCACATATCGAAACCAGGGAAAGCCGCACCAACGCCTAGTAACCCTAGCGAAAGAAGCAGAAGACACCAAAGAAAAAGCCTTTCTGTAGTTGGCGTAAGTCCCATCATCTCAAATTACGTGCAAATTCATGAATAAAGTGAATAAAAGCGTCAATTGTCCAGCCAGGAAAAAAAGATAGATCAGAGCTTTCGGCTTAAAAATGGATAACATTAAACCAACACTCTTAATATCAATCATCGGTCCGAACACCAAAAACGCCAATAACGACCCACTGGTAAAAGTAGAAGCAAAAGACAAAGCAAAGAAAGAATCAACCGTAGAACATATTGATACAACTCCCGCTAATACTAGCATGGCTAAAATCGAGCTAACAGGACCTGCTCCCAGACTGAGAATGAGTTCACGGGGGGCTAAAACCTGAATAGCAGCAGCTATGGCACTACCTAATACCATAACTCCGCCTAATTCCCGCAATTCTTGGACAATATTATCTAATACAGACTGGAGTTTCTCTGGTAAAGGTTTACTAAAGTTAGGAATTGCAGCCAGTTCACTGTAATAATCATCTATGCGTTTTGGTTTTCCCGTTGTTCCACCCAGAATATAAGTTCCCGATTGCAATAAACTAGGCCTACTGGTTTGCAGTTGTAATTGGGATTGTCTTCCCCCCCGTGTCGTTTTTGCTTGAGTAGGGGGATTAAATTTAAGGTAACGAGCCATACTCGGTTGCAAAAAGGGAATTAAGTCTGATTGAAAACTGAAAATAAAACCAATAATGGTAGCAATGGCCAGAGAAAATACCACTCTTAACACTACTATTTCTGGTTGATCACGGAATGCAGTCCAAGTTGACCAGATCACAATTGGGTTAATCGTCGGTGCGGCTAATAAAAAGCCCATTGCCACCGGTGTAGGTACTCCCTGCATCAACAGTCTCCTGGCCACAGGTACATTACCGCACTCACAAACTGGAAACAAAAGACCCATTGTGCTGCCGAATAAAGCCCCCAGCAGGGGATTTTTGGGCATTTTTTCAACCAATTTACTCTCATCAATAAAGAACAGTAGTACACTAGAGAAAAATACACCCAGCAGTAAAAAGGGCATGGCCTCAACTAGTAGACTGAGAAATAATGTAAAACCATTGTTCAGTTGATTCGTCATGCGTTGCAGTCAACAGCGGTTGGTGAGTTTTAGGGTTTTGTTTTGTTATATTACCCGATGGGGTAGCATCTGCCCAGGGTAGTCACCCCCCAGACGGGGATCAATAAATTAATAATAATAGCAGGGAATAGGCAATATGGAATAGAGTTGGAATTTTGGAGTTGGTGATGTTATCATCCGGTTCTGAATAATTCCAAAAATTTAAAAAATACCTGCTTTGAAAATACCGGCGGAATGTGCGCCCAAAGTTTGTCCCTTTGCGTCTCTACAATATCATTAATATCTATACCTCATAATATTGGCAACTGCTGTATTCCTAATTTTTTATTTGCTAATAGATAGACTACTAGATGATTCCGCTCGCACTTTTCTAGTTTGTTCGAGTATTTTGTCTATATCCTCTTGGGATAAACGTTGAATGTAGTTAATTTTAACTTCTTCTAAAAAGTCATTTAGCAAACTTTGAATTTCTACTAAAACTTGCTTTTGCTGAATTTCTGAAGTAAATGAAGTTGTAAATTTTTCTATTAGCTGAGTAGAAAGTTTTGCTGCTATAGGATCTTTAATAGTATTAGATAAAGCTCCATAAATATTATTAGTAATTTGGGTGGCTATTTGTTCACTAATCTGTGTTTGAGCTTTGCCTAATCCTGGTAACATGAGAATGTTATTATAGCCAGGTAATTGCTGACAGGCAATTTGAATACTATAGACTAAAATTGCATTTACTTCTGGTTGGATTTTTGGTAATACTTGAGTAACCAGTGTTTTAATTAATAATCCAGTCATTGCTTCTACTTCATTGATATTATTAATATCAATATAAGAACGCACATTTTCTGATTCTAATATCCAGCGTGTAATCTCACCTCTTTGAATTGAACCTTGAACTTGATTAATTACTTGAATGACGACAATTTCTGTAATTTCTTCCGCAAAATTAGCCAGAATACCTTGATGAATTTGTCTTCTAACTAAGTAAAAATCAACCAGCTTTGTTTGATCAAGTCTTACTGTCACTGGAATAACTCTTAACCAGCGCCAAATTGGTATCAGTAATAATAAATCATACCAACGCCAGAGAATTGCTTCTAACCAACTTAAATGACTATATCTACGTTTGATAAAAAAAGTCCGTCCTAATAATTCTATGGTAAATAGAACCACAAAAGGTAAATCAATTTTCCAAAAATTATTCAGAAATTCCCCATTTTCATCAATTTTACGATAATAGTTAATCGCAATTCCTGGGCTAATTCTCTCGCGGAAAAAATTTATTTCTTGATTCCAATCATGTTTAGATAAATATTCCTGACTCCAAAAAGTATTAAATGCAGCTTTTGCAGATTTTTCTCCTATATGTTCCCGCATTCGGTTTTTAATTTTTTCCAGAGTTCCACTTTTTCCTGCACCAGCAAAAGGATTAGTTTCAATCATCTCTTTAGAGAGAAAACGGAGGTTTTCTAATTTAGTTTTAACTTGCAATGAGTTTAGCCCTGTTTGAGTTACCTGTGCTTCTAATTCCCCTACTGCTTCTAAATATTGTTTTGTATCACGATGAGATTCAATGCCTTTAATGGGGTCATAAAATTGAGTAATTCCAGGAAGTCTACGGAAGTAAAAATCTCGCCAGGGTACATAACTTAAATCGAATAAAACTAATATTAAGTTAAAACTGGCAGTCATGGCCATTAATCTTTCAAACCACAGGTTTCTTGGTTGGTAAATTCTTAATTTGTTCATGATTTTTTATATATAGTAAATTCCTAGTTTATGGAATACAATAACATCAGTTTGAAAACTAATTTCCTAGCTGTTGTATATTTACGATAATACCATAATTCTTGCTCAATGCAGATGATTTTGACTATCCTAACTGCTAATTTACCTAACTTTTAATATATATTTTACGCTTAAATATTTATATAGTTTATGATTGTGAAATTAAACATATTTAATTCTATTAATAATCTAGACAATACATAGTGACTATTAACAAAGCATACTAAATGTAGAGTCTTTGTCGTTTTCAAGAAAAAAATCTTCACCTTATTGACTTTTATTACTAAAAGGGATAAAGTTCTTTTAGGAAACTAGTTGCAATAAATTTGCAAAAATATTGAAAATAATTCTTAATGGAGTAGAAAAATGAAAGTGTGTAAAAAAAGTCTGTATAGCCTTTGTGGAGGGTTGTTAGGGTTCACAGGAATGGTTTGGTACAGTTCAGGATTTTTGCCAATTGCGATCGCTCAACATCCCATAAAACAAGCAAAAACAGGCTTAATTGCTCAAAAATTGCAAGATATAACCATAGTTTTTCCTAGTCGTTCTGATTCTACTGACTTGCAAAATAAAGCTAATAGTATGGCCAAATTTTTATCAAAAGAATTAGGAATATCTGTCAAAGCGCAAGTAGGTGATGAAACAGCCGCAGTAGAGGCTTTAAGAGCAAATCGGGCTGATGTAGCATTTTTAAGCAGTCGTTCGGCACTCAAAGCGGAACAATTAGCAAATTCTCGGTTATATTTGGCTGAAGTTCGTAAAAATTACTCTGGAAGATACACTTATAATTCTGTTTTTGTTGTTCCTCAGAATAGCGAATTAAAAAGTAAAAATTCTGGGAAAGCAACCCTAGAACAACTAAGAGGAAAAACCATGGCTTTTACTTCTCCTACCTCTGGTTCTGGATTTATTTTTCCAGTCAGTGAACTAGTAAAACTGGGTTTTGTTCCGAATCGTGACCGTTTAGATAGTTTTTTTGGTAAAATTAGTTATGGTGGGAATTATAGTAAAGCTTTAGATGCTGTAGTTAGGGGTCAAGCTGATGTAGCTGTAGTATCAGAATATGCTCTTTTTCCTCCTTATTTAGCAGCGGAAAATAGAGATAAAATTAGAGTACTACACAAAATTTCTGGTGTTCCTGCTCATGGAATTGCGATTGATGATGATGTACCAGTTCTAGTCAGAGAAAATTTGATTAAAGCTTTGTTAAAGTTAAATAAATCAGAAAATAATCAATTATTAACTGGTTTATATAATTCCACAGAATTGGTAAGAATTGATCATAATCGTCATCTTCAACCAGTACGACAAGCATTAAAAAATACAGGAATAGAACCATAGATATAAATAGAACCCACCTTTGTGGGTTAAAAATCTTTGGTTTTCTATTAGTGCTTTGATGAAGAAATTTTGTACTGAGGTTATTTATGACTATTTATCAAGTAGAAAAGACCAATTCCCACTTATTAAATTTATCGAGAAGTAACGTGAATTGCATTGAATGTTTTAATTTAGAGACAGATTATATTTCATCTCTAAAACGTCCAATTTTAAATAAAATTAACTGCAAAATTAATCAAGGTGAATTTGTGGCTTTATTAGGATTGAATGGTGCGGGTAAATCAACATTGTTAAAATCTTTCGTGGGTTTAGTACCTTTAATCAAAGGAGAAATTAAAATCAATGGTATTTCTTGCTCTCAACAAAAATTACCACAAATTCGTCGAGATGTGGGAATGTTATTTCAAGGAGGGGGATTAATTCGACAATTATCAGCTATTGATAATGTCTTATGTGGAAGATTAGGAGTTAGAAAAAACCGACAAACTTTATTGGGATTTCCTCAAAGCGATCAAAAATTAGCCTTAGAATTATTAAAACAATTAGGCTTAGGAGAACACATATATCAAAAAACTAGTAAATTGAGTGGTGGACAACAACAAAAAGTAGCAATTGCTCGTGCATTAATGCAGTCTCCGCAAATACTTTTAGCTGATGAACCTACTACAGGTTTAGATATAATAGCCTCACAACAAGTAATGACAACTTTATCTGAATTACATCAACAAGGTTTAACTATTATTACTGTTTTACATGATTTAGCTTTAGCTACAGAATACGCTCAAAGAGCTATTATTTTAGACAAAGGGGAAGTAGTTTATGATGGTAAATGTGAAAATTTACAAGCCCAATTTTCCTGAAAAAAGTATAACTTGATCTGACGCAAAGCAGTAGGGTGTGTTAGCACCAGCGTAACGCACCTTATTTATCTAATCAATATTTGCGGCTGAATGCTTACAAAAAATTAAAAATAGAAAATTTTACTTTGTTTTAAAAAATGAAACCCTTTGGTAAGTTACAAATTTTTCATCGTTATCCTTGGTTTGTTCCTTTAGTTATTTTCTTGTTGATGATCCAAGTTTATATCTGGTCTTTACAAGGATTAAAGGTTGATTTTCACTTATTAAAAGATAGTTGGCCTTTTATTACGGACTTTATTTCTCGGCTATTTCCTCCAAATTTGCAAGTTTTAGATATTGCTATTCAAGGATTAATTGAAACTGTACAAATGTCTTTATGGGGAACAACTATAGGCGCAATTTTATCATTACCAATTGCTATGGCTAGTGCTAATAATATCGCTCCTTTATGGTTAAGATGGATAGCAAATTTACTGCAAAATGCTGTGCGTTCTGTACCGTCAATTATCTTAGGTTTAATCTTTGTCGCTGCTACTGGTTTAGGCGCACCTGCGGGAACATTAGCATTGTCAATATATACTATTGGATATCTGGCCAAATTTTATCAACAAGCTATAGAATCAGTAGATCATCGTTCTTTAGAGTCTTTACAAGTTATCGGCGCATCAAGAATGCAAATTGCTCAATATGGTATACTACCGCAAATATTACCGCTAGGACTAGGTTATACTTTATGGATGTTTGAATATAATATCCGTGCGGCTTCGGTTTTAGGAGTGGTTGGCGCTGGGGGGATAGGCTTTCAATTGAAAAGCTATATAGATGGATTTGAATATACTAAAGCGACAACTATGATGTTAGTGCTATTGTTAGTAGTGACAGTTATTGATTGGTTTAGTAGTAAATTAAGGCGTTATTTAGAATCAATATGACAAGGGAAGAGGGAAGAGGGAACAGGGAACAGGGAACAGGGAACAGGGAACAGGGAACAGGGAACAGGGAACAGGGAACAGGGAACAGGGAACAGGGAACAGGGAACAGGAAAGAGGTTTTGGGTAACTTTACCTTTCGTTTTACCAATTACCAATTACCAATTACCCATTACCAATTACCAATTACCCATTACCCATTACCAATTACCCATTACCCATTACCAATTACCCATTACCCATTACCCATTACCAGCCTCAACTAGATAACTAGCAACTTGAGTTATTGGTTTAGTTTTTCAACTTTAAGGCCTCTGTGGCTGAAATTCCCTCACCTTGAGTACCGAAATACCATAAAGCTGCACCGGCTTCTGCACGAGTTACGGGTTTTTTTGGTTGAAATAAGGTTGTATAGCCAAAAACGCGGCGAATATTTGATTGTTCAGCATTTTGGAAATCAGCTAAAATGGCTTTCAATGCTTTTGGTTCTATATTACCTGCATCTTGAAATCCCCAAGTTTGTTTAACAGCTTCTAAATTAGCACTAGGTAAGGCTTGGCGGGTATCTAAAGGAACTTTCCATAATAGTAATTGTTCTCGCGTTAAAGGCGCGTCAGGGCGAAATAAAACCGCCGTTGCATCTCCTGATAAAATGCTATTAATTAAACCCGCTTCTGCTAATCCCTGAATCAAGGGAAAATCACCATCTTGAGACAGAATATCCCTAAAAGCTGGTTGAGTGCTAGGGGATGCTAACCGAATTTGTTTGGCTGGATTATTAGAATACATGGTATTATTAGCATTAACCAACCAGCGAGCATATTCTCGACGGGTGATAATTTTATCAGGTAGAAATTCTTGAGTGGTTTTGGGGTCGCTAGAGAATACGCCTAATAACGCTAAATCTTGTATATGCGATCGCCATTCCGGGGGTACTTTCTGTATATCAATAAATTCTGAGGTGGCTAAAGTTTCCGATTTGTTAGTTGGTTGGGTGACTATTTTGGTATTATTGGTTTTAGGCAATACCGGACCTACAAATTGGGGATTATCTGGGGAGGTGACTGAATTAGTAGCTGTAGTTTGGGAATGAGACGAATATTCAATTAATAATTTCGTCGCTGTTTGGGGTTGATTAGGTGCAGCCTTGGTGACAGTTTGTGGCTGAATTGTCACAGTAATGAGTAAATCATTACGTCGGGCTGTAAAAGTACCCTGCACATCGTCTTCTGGTTGTTGGACAAGCCAATTTTGAGCCTGAAATTGTTGACGATAAAAGCTGGTAATTAAATTACTAGGATCAGCACTTTGCCAACGAATAGAGATTTTATTTTCAGAATTAGCTGGTGTAACTTCTTCTAATTCAGCATTGGGATAAATTGGTATCTCTGGGGGAAAATCAGCGGGTAACTTAATTGTTGATGTGTTTGGGTCTGGTGTTACTTGCTGACTAGTCGGTTTAGCAAAGGGAACAGGAGTATTTTGCAGCCGAGGATCGGCAGCCAATGACTGTTCCAGGTTTTTGGCAGATGGATTGTTAGTACAAGCTGTTAAGGAAGACAGTAAAACAGCTAAACTCAAGAAAGCAGCAGGGTAGTTACGGAGAAACACAAAGAAATCACAAATTGATTTTCACCTTCAACCTTAGCATTTTTAACAACAGGTAAAGGACAAATTCGATTTTCTGGGCATCTAGTGGGAAATTCGGGTTAATAGGTGTAAAAATCAAGGTAAAAGTCGGCAAAATTCCGCAAAAATTCGTCTGATGTCAAAAACCGAGATCGGACTACAGTAGGAAAAATCTAAAATAGATATTAAATTGGAAAAAACAACGGCTATGAACCAACGTTAGTTCATTTTATTTTCTGTTTTATTTTCTGTAAAGCGTCGCCAGGTTGTTACCAGTGCTGAAACAAGATGTCATGCAAGTTTCCCAGGATCAGCCTATCTATTCTGAGGCTCCACTCCAATTGTTGCTGTTTGTTGATGGACGACCTAAGTCTCGACAACAAGTACAGCAAATTCGCGCTTACTTAAAAGAATTAGAGGCTGTGTATAATTTTGAATTGCAACTTATTGATGTTGAACAACAGCCTTATTTAGCGGAACACTTTAAGTTGGTGGCAACTCCAGCTTTGGTGAAAATTCATCCAGAACCACAACAAACCATCGCTGGTACTAATATCATCCCGCAGTTAAAAACTTGGTGGCCACGTTGGCAAACCACAGTGGATACATTTTTGAAATTACAGGAGGATTTACAAGAACGTCTGGATGAAAATAGTCACTTAATATCATCTAAGCATACCATACATTCTGTGGCTACTTCATCAGCATTGATTCAACTCTCAGATGAAATTTTTCGGCTGAAGCAGGAAAAGGAGAAACTACAAGAACAGCTACAGTTTAAAAACCGTGTCATTGCCATTTTAGCCCATGATCTCCGCAATCCTCTCACGGCAGCAGCGATCGCTATTGAAACTCTTCAGTCTAATTACAATCCAGAAACGGGGGAATTTCCCCGCTTCAAACCAGGAATGGCACTGCATTTATTAAAACAAGCCCGCGCACAAACACGGATTATTGATCGGATGATTGCTGATCTTTTGCAAGTAGGGTTTGGTGAAGATACAGAGTTGCCCATTGTACCACAAAGGTTACAATTAGGGGAACTGTGTTTAGAGGTGTTAGAGGAATTGAGCGATCGCTATATTAGCAAATCCCAAACTATAGAAACAGATATTCCCCAAGATTTACCATTAGTGTATGCAGATCCAGACCGCATTAGGCAAGCACTAATTAATCTTTTAGATAATGCCATCAAATATACACCTGTAGGTGGTATTATTAGTTTGTCGGGACTACATCGCACCACGCAAAAAGTGGAATTTAGTATTGGTGATAGCGGTCCTGGTATTCCTGAAGAGAACCGCGATCGCATTTTTGAGCATCTTTTCCGTCTCCAACGCGATCAAAACGTAGATGGATATGGAATTGGTCTTTGTTTATGTCAACGTATTATCCGCGCTCACTACGGTCAAATTTGGGTGGATTCATCTCCCCACGGTGGTGCCTGGTTTCATTTTACTTTGCCAGTATATCCATCGTAGTCATTAGTTATTAGTTAATTAGTTATTAGTTATTAGTTAGTTGTCAGTGGTAAAACTATTACCAATTACCCATTACCCATTACGAAAAATGCCAAATTCATTAATGTATCATGAGGACGATTTCGTTGTTTTGGAAACAAATCAACCAGAACAATTTCTCACAGCGGCTGAGTTATTAACAAAACTAGAGGAAATTGTATCACAACTTTCAGATCAAGATTTACCGCCAGATGTACAAAAATTCCAGTCTGTCGCCGAAAAAGCACAATATTTACTAAATACAAGTTGTAATTTAGATGTTGGACCAGGAAAATATTTACACTGGTATGCGGTGCGCTTAGAAAAATAAAATCTCTTGAAAATCTCTTGAAAATCTCTTGAAAATCTCTTGGTAACTAGAAATCAAAGAGGCAAAAAACGCCTTGGCATCTAGTTTTGATGGGTTTGAGGTCATACAATTATAAACAGTAATCATACAAATTTAGTATCTTTTGGTCTGGTATTTATAACCAATCCAGATTTACCAAAAGACCCAGAAATTAACCCACATTTGCATACACTAAATCCTGAAAAAATATATTGATTATCTATTATCCCAGTTTATAATTTCCTGAACCGCCTCAAGCAATTACACCAGGATTAAAGATTTTGAGTTTGATAATTATCCTGAAATAGCTGAAAAAACTGGATCATTAAAAATGGGCTGATCACTATTCTATGAATACTTGAGAAATTGGTGAAAAGAGCCAATTTTCAAATCCTGTACCAAGACATAAAAAAATACTTCCCAGGCATTCAAAATTATGGATTTATCAAATTTTACCACACTACAAAATTTAGAATCTGCCTTTGCTGGTGAATCAATGGCAAATCGCAAATACTTATTTTTTGCAGCACTAGCGCGTCAACTGGGTTTTGCCGATTTAGCAAAACTTTTTAAAGAAACAGCAGATCAAGAAACTGAACACGCTTTCGCACATTTTGAATTATTACATCCTGAACTTGTAGTTAAAAATGCCGCTACTTTAAATGATGAACAAAAACGATTAATAATTTCTCGTTGTTTATCTTTAGCCATAGAAGGTGAAACCTATGAATATACTACAATGTATCCCCAATTTGCGGCCGCTGCCCAAAAAGATCGAGATGATTTAGCAGCGGCAGAATTTCTCAACCAAGCTCAAGAATCTAGTGATCATGCTCAGACATTTCGCACCGCAGCCCACCGTTTTGGGTTACTCAAATTCATTGAAAATTATCATGCAGATCGCTATCTTGAGGCTTTAGAAGTATTAAATGGTGGAGAAACTGTCACCAGAGTAATAAGTGAAGATCCTCACACTCAAAAATGGATTTGTAGACAATGTAGCATGATTTATGATCCTGTTATTGGTGATCCTGATTCGGGAATTGTAGCGGGTACAGCTTTTACGGATATTCCTGATGATTGGAGTTGTCCTATTTGTGGTGCTACTAAAAAGACTTTTAAACCTCTTGAGGAAAAAATGACGACGGACAATAAATAATCAAGAATATAGGGATGTTCTAATGGGTAATGGGTGATAGGTAATGGGTAATAGGTAATGGGTGATAGGTAATAGGTAATAGGTAATAGGTAATAGGTAATAGGTAATAGGTAATAGGTAATAGGTAATAGGTAATAGGTAATAGGTGATAGGTAATAGGTAATAGGTAATGCGTGGCGTAGCCATACAAGACTCATTAGGTATCAATTCTTCCTTTGTTCCCTGTTCACTGTTCCCTGTTCACTGTTCCCTGTTCCCTGTTCACTGTTCCCTGTTCCCTGTTCACTGTTCACTGTTCCCTGTTCCCTGTTCCCTGTTCCCTGTTCCCTGCGATGCACTGAGCTTGTCGAAGTGTTCCCTGACCACACAAGTAAATTCACAGAATCAAACCGGATTCCTATATCACGATCAAAATAAAATTGCTGTAATGTATTATAAAATAAGTATCACATTGACTCAAAGATAAGTATTTACCTATATGAAAAATGCTGCGACAATTCCCAAACGGATTTTATTCTTACATCCCAACTTTCCCGCTCAATTTCGCCATTTAGCGACAGCTTTATCCCAAGATAGCAATTACCAAATTGTATTTGGCACTAATCGTCAGGAAGGAACAATACCCGGTGTATTTAAAGCCATTTATCAGCCTTCCCGTCAAGCTGCACCCCAAACCCATCATTATGTTCGTAATTTAGAAAATGCAGTGATCACTGGACAAGCTGTATATCGAATGGCAGAAAACCTGAAAACACAAGGTTTTATTCCAGATATAATTTACGGTCATTCTGGTTGGGGTCCGACATTATTTATGAAAGAAATTTTCCCCAAAGCAGAATTATTATGTTTTTTTGAATGGTTTTATCATGGTCGCGGTTCTGATGCTGATTTTGATCCCAGTGAACCATTAAATGCAGATGATTTATGTCGTATTCGTGTGAAAAATGCCCCGATTTTAATTGATTTATATAATTGTCATCGTGGACTTTCTCCTACTAATTGGCAACGGCAGCAATTTCCCTCGGAATATCATAGTAAAATCAGTGTTTGTCACGATGGGATTGATACTAATTTTTTTCAACCCCAGTCAAATGCTAAATTAGTTTTACCCCGCATTAATCTTGACCTTTCCCAGGTTACAGAATTAGTAACCTATGTAGGTAGGGGAATGGAACCTTATCGCGGTTTTCCTCAGTTCATGGAAGCAGTAGCATTAATTCAACAACAACGACCAAATTGTCATGTTGTAGTTGTAGGGGAAGATAGGGTAGCTTATGGAAAAACTCTACCAGATGGTAAAACCTATAAACAATTAATGTTAGAGAAGTTAGATTTGGATTTATCCAGATTACACTTTACTGGTAGACTACCTTATCATGAATATCTCCAAGTTTTACAAGCTTCTTCAGCCCATATTTATTTAACCCGTCCTTTTGTTTTATCCTGGTCAATGTTAGAAGCCATGTCCACAGGATGTTTATTAATAGCTTCTCATACTCCACCAGTTCTAGAAGTAATTGAAAATGGTAAAAATGGACTGTTGGTAGATTTCTTTTCTCCCCAACAAATTGCTAACAAAGTCAACGCGGCTTTAGACAATTCCCCAGATATGATTCCTATTCGTGCCGCTGCCAGAAAGACTATAATCAATAATTATGATTTAGCAACATTATTACCACAGCATTTAAATTGGTTGTTGGGTAATACCAATTCTATGTGAGGAAAAACTACCCAGAAAAAGAGAGTGGGAGGAGGCATTACCAAGCGCCTTTCTCTCCCACTCTACCATTTGCTGCTGAAGCGTTTAGGAATTTATTCATATAGACGAAACCCGTTAATTAGGGGGGTAATTTGCAGGTTAACGATAACGCCTATATTTAGCAGGTATTCCTATGCAGCAAATACTAATTCTATTGATTTTTTAGACAATCTCTACAAGAGATTTATGTTAGTTGATTCAACCTCTTAACAATCCCTTGTTTTTGCTTGTCTCATATAATGTAGCCTGGTTTATTTAACCATGGTTGCCAATTTGGCATTTTTCTGAAATTTTTTTGTCCTTGATTATTAATCTTTTAAAATCACATTTTACGGGATAATTAATAGGGGGTCAGACCCATCATTCCTGATCTGAATTGATTTGAATGGTCTGTGTTTATGTCAATTTTTTTCCATGATTTTGATTTAACCCTATCCATAACCCTCAAGAGACGCTAAAATCAATCCAGCCTTTGTATTTTCGTGGTTTTGACCCAGATAACTCAGAGTGCGGTTCACTGCATAAATCCTCATTGTCAACGTCCTTATCCCCAACCCTGGGGAAACAAATTTTGTAACAGTTGTGGCGCACAGTTGCATTTGTTAGAACGTTACTTCCCTCTTAAACCACTAGGATCAGGGGGATTTGCTCAAATTTATACAATTTGGGATGAAAAGACACAAACAGAAAAAGTCCTCAAGGTGCTTGTAGATACTTCAGCGAAAGCCCTTGAATTATTCATGCAAGAGGCGGAAGTTTTAAGTAATTTCCGTATTAATGGTGTGCCAAAAGTTGACAGTGATGGGTATTTTCAAGTTAATTTGATCAATCCTCAACCCCTTCAATTACCATGTTTGGTGATGGAAAAAATCTATGGCTACACTTTAGAGGAAGTATTAATAAATTACCCCCAAGGTTGTCCAGAAGATTTAGTTTTATGTTGGTTTATTCAAGCTATAGAGATTTTACAGGAGTTACACAAGCGCCAAATTATTCACCGAGATATAAAGCCTTCTAATTTAATGTTACGGACCTCTACCCCCGCTAAACCCCTCAAAGATGATAAGTTAGTCCTAATTGATTTTGGGGGCGCTAAACAAGTTAGTGGTTCAGTTTTAAAATCCCATTCTACCTCGACGCGCTTATACTCGTCCGGTTATAGTCCTCAAGAACAAATTCATGGTAGTAATGTCGGTCCTGCGGCAGATTTTTATGCTTTAGGACGGACTATGATTCAATTACTAACGGGTAAATATCCACCTGAATTGGAAGACGGTCTGACCGGAAAATTACGGTGGCGTAATTATTGTCAGATTAAACCAGATTTAGCAGACTTGCTAGATGAGATGGTACAGGATGACGTGCGATCGCGTCCAGCACACGCAGGTATTATTCACAAAAGATTATTAAACATTGCTTCCCCATTACCACAGGAAGGATTATTTACCCGCATTAGTAAATATTTAGTGAAATTAGTCACTCAATTTTTCCAAGCTATAAGTAATACAACTTTATTTATTATTCGGGGAATATTTAAGTTTTTATTTGCTTGTTTGGTGACTTTTTGGGTAATGATTTTGACTAGTATTTCCACAGGAATAGCCACTATGATTGGTTTTATTCTGGCTTATCATAGCAGTTTAGGCGATCGCTGGCTAGAATTACTAGCCTATCAATTACCAACACTGGTCAAAAATCAACCGTACATAGCCGCAGAAACCATAGTCTACGCTTTTGCAGGTTTGGGAACAGCTTGGGGACTAAGTTTGTCAGGTTGTTTTGGACAAAAGCGACGGTTTCTCGTTTCTGCTTTAATGGGTTTTGTTGGTTATAGTTTAGGCTGGATAGCTTGTCAATTCATTCCCACTCAAAGTCATAGTGAAAACTTGGTAATATGGATTTTGATATCACTTCCCATACTGACATTAGGTTTAGGTATTCGCACTCATAAAGTAGTTTATACTGTAATTGCTGGTTTGGTTAGTGCTTATTTAATCAGTGTTTTCACTAACTTAGGATTAGGACTACATTTATTTCATTTTTCCAGAGAACCGCAAGGTTTTGATATATTTTCACCTCTAGGTTTTTTTAGTCTTGTGAGTATCTTAATTAGTTTTTGCTTAAGTATCAGCTATTACTTAATTAGTCCTTGTTTACGTTGGTTAGGTTGGAGGTAAAAATTAAAAATCCATCTGAGAACCGTAGTGAGGACTTTAGTCCTCTATTGTATTTTAATCGTAATGAGGCACTACGCGAATAAAATCAGGGCTAAAGCCCTGACTACATGAGGCACTAGGGCAATACAATCAGGGCTAAAGCCCTGACTACAAAAAAATTATTGATTTTGTGACATTTGGGTAAGTTTTAAAAATTAAAAATTAACTTCTCCCTATTGACGCTGAATGAAAACACAGATACCCCTGGTTCATTTTGTGGTGAACCAGAGGTATCTCATAATTGGTAGACTATAAATCTTTCGGTATACTCAAGTTGAGACTAATATACACTGTTTGTTCCCATTTGCATAGTTCTGTAATAACAATTTATATAATTTTTGTATCTTCTTAATTATTTCTTTATATTTGAGACTTACTTAAGTAGCAAATTTTCTAACTTTTCTGGTTACGTCAGTAGCATTTTAGATGCAAACACTTCTCTATGATGAAATAATCAGTTAATTACATTAGAATTATTTCCATGCTCAACAGAATCAAAGAATTATCAACAAGTATATCATCTCGATTAGTCGAAATCCGCCGCCATATTCATGCACATCCAGAATTAAGCGGAGAAGAATATCAAACCGCTGCTTTTATTGCTGGTGTATTATCTGCCAATGGACTGCACGTAGAAGAGGGAATAGGCAGAACGGGTGTCATTGGTGAATTAAAAGGGACTAAATATACTGATAGTGTACTGGCAATTCGCACTGATATGGATGCTTTACCCATTCAAGAACGTACAAGTTTAGAATATGCTTCTCGGATTCCCGGAGTTATGCACGCTTGTGGTCATGATATTCATACTACAGTAGGTTTGGGAACAGCGATGGTACTTTCCCAGATTGCCTCAGAATTGGGGGGAAAAGTGAGGTTTATATTTCAACCAGCAGAAGAAATAGCTCAAGGTGCAAATTGGATGGTAAAAGATGGAGTTATGAATAATGTTGCGGCCATTTTAGGGTTGCACGTTTTTCCTTCCATTCCCGCAGGTTCGATTGGTATTCGTTACGGTGCGTTAACAGCCGCAGCAGACGATTTAGAGATTATTATTATCGGTGAATCTGGACATGGTGCGCGTCCCCATGAAGCCATAGATGCGATTTGGATTGCATCACAAGTAATTACATCATTACAACAAGCAATTAGTCGTACCCAAAATCCTTTGCGTCCCGTAGTATTGAGTATTGGTAAAATAAATGGTGGGAGAGCGCCAAATGTAATTGCTGATAGAGTACAATTATTGGGTACAGTGCGATCGCTACATCCAGAAACCCGTAATAATTTACCAGATTGGATTGAGAAGATAGTAGCTAACGTTTGTAATTCTTATAATGCGAAATATCAAGTTAATTATCGTCAGGGTGTACCTAGTGTCCAAAACGATAATACGCTAACGCAGTTATTACAATCAGCAGCCGAAGAAGCATGGACTAATGAGCGTGTACAGATTTTACCAGAACCATCCTTGGGTGCAGAAGATTTTTCTGTTTATTTAGAACACGCCCCTGGTGCAATGTTTCGCTTGGGTGTAGGCTATGAAGAGAGAATAATTAATCATCCCCTGCATCATCCACAATTTGAAGTTGATGAATCTGCTATTATGACAGGAGTAGTCACCCTAGCTTATGCAGCTTACAAATATTGGTTAAATAAGTCAGAACTGTGATTTGGGTGATTAGGATTTCCATGATCAATTAATCAAACAAATCAGGTTTTGAAATTCCTCTTTAAATAAATTCAAAAAAGTCAGACCTGCAATTATGTCACAAATCGAAACCATAGATTCAAACCCATCAGAAAAAAGCATTGATAACTGGTACTTGGTAACTGTTCGTTCCAAAAAAAGAGAAGTATTTTTGAAATATTTGAATATAGCTATTAGCCAAAATCAACTACAAGACTTGGTAATAGAAATCAAAATTCCCCAAGAAGCAGTTTATCAAGACATCGTTTTATTAAAAACGAGTAATTTCAAAACTGCTTATATACAACTAAAAAATATTGAATGTTTCCAAAATATCGAACGCAAACCCCTAGCACTACAACAAGTAAATAGAATGTTAGGGATTACTTAAAACCTCCAGAAGAAAATAGAGACAGGGAAAGTAGATCAAGATCAAGGGTGAGAGTTTGAGAAATGGAGTTTTTGATTTTCACACCTCAATTCAGCAACGCCAAAAATTCCTCGTTCCCTGTTCCCTGTTAAGAGTTCCCTGTTCCCTTGTCATAACGACAATTTTTAACGCCAACCTACTTAGATAATGCAAAAAATAGTAAAAGTTAAACCAAACTCCCAGCAGCAAAAGATTGAAGAATTAGCAGATGGTAGTTTAAGTGTACATTTAAAATCACCACCAATAGACGGTAAAGCCAACGAAGAACTAATTAAACTATTAGCCAAAAAATTTGATGTTCCTAAATCATCTATTACAATTAAATCTGGTGTAACATCTAGAAACAAACTCATTATAATTGATAAAAATTAGAGTTAAAATTATATAATATATTTTATAAGTAGGCCTTGCTGATAGCCTGCGTGACGTAGCCATAAAAGATAAAAGTTGTCTCTGAGGGAAGAGGGAACAGGGAACAGAGAACCTCTAAGTAATCTCGTTATTATTTATCTGATTCTAAAAACAAAAATTCTCAATCTCGATAACCACTAACAACCCGCACAATGACAATACTATTTTCAAACACCCTGTAAGTAGTGGACAACAGCAACAATTTGAATCTGGGAATTTTGAGAGCAGCAGAGACGTTATATAAAACGTCTCTACCTTGACTCAAATTACTACCAATTAGGTTAAAACCAGAATTTCCTAAACTAAGGCTGTAGTAAAGTTATTCAATACTAAAGTCCCTGTGAAACCTGTTACCTCAATAATTGCATCCGTAGTAGCATTAAATCCTGCGGTAGCATCATTAATAGCGACAAAGCTACGGGTACCAAAGGTGAATTGAGCCGCAGAGTTAGCTGTAAACACAGTATTAGTTAACCTAGCTGCAATTCCGGTTGTATCAAGTGTTGATACAGATCCAGCATTAGAGAATCTGGTGGGTGCAGTGGAAACGAGGAATAAATCAGCAGTAGCATTGAAGTCTGTAATCACATCAAAGTTACCGAAAACAGAACCGCTTAAAGTGCGGTAGTCAAAACGGTCTGTTCCTAGTCCACCAATGAGAGTATCATTTCCAGTTCCTCCAGTTAGTCTATCATTCCCAGCACCTCCATCAAGAGTATTATTACCAGTATTACCAGTCATAACGTTATTACCAGCGTTTCCAGTACCGTTAATTGCTGCTGTTCCCCTTAATGTCAGGTTTTCCACGTTAGCAGCCGCAATAGTATAGGTGACACTAGATTGAATGGTATCTGTACCACCGCTGGCCAGTTCTGTAATAGTATCAGTGGTGCTATCTACGATGTAAATATCATTGCCACTACCACCGATTAACGTATCTGTACCCGCACCACCATCAAGGGTGTTATTACCAGTATTACCCGTAATCACGTTATTATCACCGTTACCAGTCCCGTTAATTGCTGCTGTTCCTGTTAATGTCAGGTTTTCCACGTTGGTAGCAATAGTCAAGGTGACACTGGATTGAATGGTATCTGTACCACCGCTGGCCAGTTCCGTAATAGTGTCAGTAGTGCTATCTACAATGTAAATATCATCGCCACTACCACCGATTAACGTATCTGTACCTGCACCACCATCAAGGGTGTTATTACCAGTATTGCCAGTAATAACGTTATTACCACCGTTACCAGTCCCGTTAATTGCTGCTGTTCCCGTTAATGTCAGGTTTTCTACGTTAGCAGCCGCAATAGTATAGGTGATACTAGATTGAATGGTATCTGTACCCTCGTTGGCCAGTTCTGTAATAGTATCAGTAGTGCTATCTACAATGTAAATATCATTGCCTAAACCACCAATTAACGTATCTGTACCCGCACCACCATCAAGGGTATTATTACCAGTATTCCCAGTAATAGTGTTATTAATCCCATTTCCCGTACCGTTGATATTGGCTGTTCCCGTTAACGTCAGGTTTTCCACGTTGTCCGCTAAAGTATAGCTGACACTACTGGATTGAACTATATCTGTACCCTGTCCTACATTCTCCGTAATCACATCAGTGGCAGTATCAACAATATAAACATCATCGCCTGTACCACCAACCAAGGTGTCAATACCATCCCCACCATTAAGGGTATCATTACCAGCCGCACCATCAAGAGTGTTATTACCACCATTCCCAGTGATGACGTTATTACCTGCGTTCCCAGTCCCGTTAATTGCTGCTGTTCCCGTTAATGTCAGGTTTTCCACGTTAGCAGCCAAAATAGTGTAAGTAACACTAGATTGAATGGTATCTGTACCCTCGTTGGCATTTTCGGTAATGGTGTCCGTGGTACTATCTACAATGTAGATATCATTGCCACTACCACCAATTAACCTATCTGTACCCGCACCACCATCAAGAGTGTTATTACCACCATTCCCAGTAATCACGTTATTACCTGCGTTCCCAGTCCCGTTAATTTCTGCTGTTCCCGTTAATGTCAGGTTTTCGAGGTTGGTAGCAATAGTCAAGGTGACACCGGATTGAATAGTATCTGTACCAGCGTTAGCCTGTTCCGTAATGGTGTCCGTGGTGCTATCAACAATATAAACATCATTGCCGGTTCCCCCAATTAACGTATCTGTACCATCCCCTCCATTAAGGGTATCATTACCAGCCGCACCATTCAGGGTGTTATTACCAGTATTCCCAGTAATCACGTTATTACCTGCGTTACCTGTACCGTTAATTGCTGCTGTTCCTGTTAATGTCAGGTTTTCGAGGTTGGTAGCAATAGTCAAGGTGACACCGGATTGAATGGTATCTGTACCTGCGTTGGCCTGTTCTGTAATTGTGTCGGTGGCAGTATCTACAATGTAGATATCATCACCTAAACCACCAATTAACGTATCTGTACCTGCGCCACCATTAAGGGTATCATTACCAGCCGCACCATTCAGGCTGTTATTAACATCGTTACCAGTAATAAGGTTATTACCTGCGTTCCCAGTCCCGTTAATTGCTGCTGTTCCTGTTAATGTCAGGTTTTCGAGGTTGGTAGCAATAGTCAAGGTGACACTAGATTGAATGGTATCTGTACCCTCGTTGGCCTGTTCTGTAATGATGTCCGTGGTACTATCTACAATGTAGATATCATCACCTAAACCACCAATTAAGGTATCTGTCCCCGCCCCACCATTAAGGCTGTTATTACCATTGTTGCCAGTAATGACGTTATTAGCTGCGTTCCCAGTCCCGTTAATTGCATCTATTCCCGTTAATATCAGGTTTTCGAGGTTGGGAAAGTCAGCCAGGGAGAAGGTTAAAGTGCTGTAAACCGTGTCTGTACCTTCGTTGGCATTTTCGGTGATAGTCTCAGTGGTGCTATCAATTAAATAACTGTCATCTCCCGTTCCACCTCTGAGAATATCGTTACCGACACCACCATAGAGAAAATCGTTACCGGCTTCACCATTGAGGGTATCGTTACCTGTACCACCTTGGAGGAGGTCATGATCAGCACCGCCATTGAGAATGTCATCTCCACCTAAACCGTTAATTTTGTCTTTGCTGGCTGTACCGTTGAGGGTTTGGTTTTCGGCTGTACCGTTAGTGGTTTGGTCGGTATGACTGAGGAAGAAAGTTTGATTGGTAACAGGGTTTGTACCATCGGTGAAGTTGAATTGGAAGAAGTCTTGAATACTACTACTACTACCGGGTTGATAGATTAACTTGCCACTGTCAATATCCGCTTGGGTAAATGTATCTCCAACTTTTAACGGGGTGACGGTGGAGAGAATGGGATTACCTGTAACAGTTGCCCCGTAAATTGTACCGTTGTTGCCATTGGTGGTTAAATCGGTGGCGGTATTTCCTGTGATGTTGTTGAAGTTCCAGTAACCTGCTAATCCTGTTTCCGTGCCGGTTAAGGTTTTGTTGAGATTTGCCTGGATTTGGGTTTGGGTACGGGCAACATTCCAAATGCGAACATCGTCAATTTGTCCTGATAGATTACTAACGTAACCTCTGCCGATATAAATAGCATTGCTACTTGCCACAGCCGCACTATATTGAGCATCAATTTCATTAACTTTTGCGCCATTGATGTACCAGTAAAGCTTGTTAGCAGTTAAATCTCTAACGATGGATAAATGATTCCACTCGTCAGCTTTCAGACTTACACCTGTATTAAACCCTTGATAATCTCCGCTATTGTCACCAGAAACACCATAGAAGTAACTAACTGTTCCATCAGTTTCAACAGTAATAGTTCCTTCACCACCATAAGCTTTTGCATAGGGATTTTGGCGGTTATTGAAGTTAGTTGGTTTCAGCCACATTTCAATGGTTTGGTTTCCTGTAATCTGAAGTGTGGCAGGATTGCCTACATCAACATAATTATCAACCCCATTAAAAGATAAGGCTTTGTCACTTCCTGAAGTCAAACCTAAAACGCCTTGATCGGGTAAATCGGTGACGGTGTAGATAATATTGGCAGCGGCAAGTTGTTCAGTCGGTGTACCTGTTTGGTTAACATGAGTTGCACCAATAATATTACCATTATTGCCATTAATGGTTTTATCTAATGCAGTGCTGCCACTCGGTTCATTAAAGTTCCAGTAACCGGCTAATCCTGTTTCATTACCAACTAGTTGTTGGTTGTAATTAGCCTGGATTTCCGTTTGAGTACGGGCAACATTCCAAATGCGAACATCGTCAATTTGTCCAGCAAAAGGATTCCAGGCATTAAGTTCTCGCCCAATCTTAACCGGATAATTATTTTGCAATGGCGTACCAACCCAATCAACACTAGTATCTAATTGTCCATTGATATATAAACTCAGTTTAGCACCATCATAAGTGGCAGCAACATGAGTTAATTGATTGAGTGTTAATGAGGCTTGACTGGGATAAATGTATCGCCAATTACCATTACTATCTTGAAAAGCAAAATCAAGGCGACTTCCATTCGGTTCAATATATAGACCATAATTCACTTCATAGCCGTTATTTGCCTCTTTCGTAATAATCGGTTGCCAATCACCTTTAATTTGAGTTTGATTAACCCAGGCTTCTAGGGTAAAGGTGTTCAAACTCAAAGCCGCACTATGGGGAATTTCGACATAATTATCAACCCCATTAAAAGACAGCCCAAAATTCCCTGTTAAAGCACCAACATTACTAACCTTTAATTTTGTGTTGTCAATGGTAACTGGAATTGCTTGATTAAGAACAACACCTTGATTAATGTCATTATCCTGAATTGTTAATTTTGCCGTTGCTTGTGTGCCTAAAATCGCGCTGTTTGTGGGATTGCTTAAAGTTAAAGTTAGGTCTTCCTCTTCTTCAAATCTGATGTCATCAACTAGAGGAATATTAACAACTTTACTGGTTTCCCCAGGGGCAAAGGAGACAGTTATGGAACTATTGTTGTAATCGTCGGGAGCAACCGCTTGACCATTGGTTAAACTAATGGTGGCACTGACTGTATTATCTGGACTTCCTGTGCGCGTCACCGTGATTTGAGTCGTACCAGTTCCGTCTTCTTTGAAAATAAATGTCGGCTGACTAAAAGCTAAAACCGGTGGGGTTTCTGTGAGAGTAATTGTGCTGACATTTTGCCCTAAAACAGCGCCACCAGTGGGATTTGATAATGTTACCCTAAAGGTTTCGTTACCTTCATAAACCGTGTCATTGTTAATATCAATGGTGAAGGTTTTAACACTTTCTCCCGCATTAAAGGTTAACGTGCCATTTGTGGCTGTATAATCTTGTCCGGCTGTGGCGGTAACGTCTGCGGTGCTATAGTCAACGGTGAAGGTTTTGTCGGGTCTAACGCCTGTGAGGGTGACGGTTACGGTAATCTTACCATTAATGACAGCTTCTTCATCAATAGAGACATTCCCTACGGATAAAGTAGATACACCATTAACGACCTCAACAATGCCTCGGTAAAGATTATTGTTGCTGATATCAGCCCAAGTTCCTGGACCATAGTTCATGAAGACGTAATCTTCATTGTTAGAGTTATCAGGTTGAACACCATACCAGTTGGTGTATTTAGACGATTCTCCATTCACCCAGGCAAAGTTACCTTCTGCTGCGACATCGTTTAAGCCAATCCAGAAATATTCACTACCAAAAGCAGTGACTAAAAACTGGTTTTCGCTGGGATCATTGATTGTCACCAAATTACCACCCAATGCCTCCGCTTGCCCTTGGGCATTTGTCCAACTGCCGGCATTAGTTAGATAATATGTGACAGGTGCATCATTATTATCAACAATGGTCAGGGTGGCGGTATTTTGTGTACCTATGGTTGCACCACCGACGGCATTTGTTAAGCCCAATAACAGGGTTTCGTCGCTTTCGGCTTTGAAGTCGTTGTAAATAGGAATGGTGATTACTTTGGCTGTGGTGTCTCCATGACCAAAGGTGACATCAATGGCCGTAGGGTCAAAATCTCCCCAATTTGTAGCGGTTTGTCCTTGTGATGTAATTGTAGCTCGGACTTCGCCATTACTGCCCCCGCTGCGGGTGACAGTCACAGCAGCTACAGCGGTGCCGTCTTCGTTGACTTGAAAGGTAGGCCGACTAAAGGCTAGAGTTCCCGCAGATAAAGCAGTTGGGGTGGTGAAAGTGGTAACTTTGACGTTATCTAAACCCCAACTTTCATCACCAATGTCTTGAAGTCCAGAACCGGCAAAGTTGATTATCAGGTTACTACTTGGGGCTTGAAAAGTGGAGGAGATGCGGTAAACTGAATCTCCATAGTAAGTATAACCAAGGGTGTTATTTTCTACTGCTCCTGTGCGTCCGGGATAGGTTGCACTACCAAAAGTACCAGGATAAGCCTGTTCATTTCCGACATTGGAAAAGGTGGTATTGAGCAGGGTTTGTCCGCCGTCAATACTCAGGGTAAAGATATCTGGACCACCACCATAACTACCATCCCAAGTTTTGAGGATAAAGAGGTCAAATTCCAGAGTAACTGTAGTATTAGCCTGATTATTTAGCGTCAAACTAACGGTATCATTACCAAATTCACCCAGGAAATTTCTTTCTCCCACGGGTGTGATAGAACGAGTTTGATTTGACCATTCTGTTCCGGTTGCGGTTTCAAAATCATTGAAGTAACCAAAATAGGTGATAAAGGCACTAGAAGTGAGGTTTAACCCCGTTACACCTTGAATTAGTCCAATTAGTTCTGCTGGTTCACCGGTAGGTTTGTTGCGATAAATGGCGGTATTGCCTGGGCTATAGGTAGTATTCAGGGTATAGTCGGTTTTCTCTCCCGATAATTCTATGAAGTCTTCACTGGCGCTAAAACCCTGAATTATTGCATAGTCAGCGGTGCCGGCGTTGGTTGTATCTCCATCATCATAGAAAACTTTGCTGCCATTGCCCAAAACAAATCTATCACGTCCTGCTCCACCAATTAAGGTGTCAACTTCTGCCTTTCCTGGTGTTGTACTGGTTTCGTCTACACCAATGAGACGGTCATGACCGGCTGCACCATTGAGGGTATTATTACCACTGTTGCCAGTGAGGATATTGTTAATGGCATTTCCTGTGGCGTTAATGTTAGCAGTTCCGGTCAAGGTCAGGTTTTCAACATTGGCAATGCTGGCTAAACTGTAAGTAATTGAGGCTCTTACCGTATCTAAACCTTGGTTAGAACCTTCGGTGATGATGTCTCCCAATTCATCAACAATGTAAATATCATCCCCACGACCACCTACTAGGCTATCTGCACCAGTACCACCAGTAATGGTGTCGTTACCATTGCCACCTTGTATTGTGTCATTGCCAGTACCACTGGTAAGGGTGTCGTTACCGTCTCCACCGATGAGGATATCATCTAAGTTGCCACCGATGAGATTATCTGCTTGGGTTGTACCAGTAATGTTAAATTTCTCGATGTTGCTATAGTTGACGACATTACCTGCGGCAGAAATTGTCCCACTACTTGGGGTGGTAACGGTGGTGCTAATTCCGACGGTGGTAATAGCAGAATAATCAACTTTCAGGGTATCAGTTCCACTACCGCCATTGAGGGTATCATTTCCTAAGCCACCATCAAGGATATCATTATCATTTTCTCCATAGATTTCATCATTCCCAGTCCCACCGTTGAGGATATCATTGCCTCGGCCACCGACTAGTTTATCATTGCCTTCGTTGCCTGTGAGGATGTCATTACCTGCTCCTCCATAGATTTCATCGCCACCAGAACCACCAATGACGGTATCATTACCATTATTGGCGTAAACTTTGGTGTCGTTATCTTGCCATCTGTTGCCATAATAGGGATCTGAATAGCGAGTATTGTCGGTGGCAGAAATATCAATGTTATCATTACCTGAACCTGTTTTCAGGTCAATTCTTTCGACTTCCTTGATGGTTGAACCATCGCTAATTGTGCCATTGGTGGGGTCACTATAATTAATGGTGATGCCAGTGGTGTTTGTCGTATAATCTAAATCCAGTTTATCGCTACCTGCACCGCCGATAACGCTATTAATTCCTTTGCCACCATTGAGATAATCATTTCCGTCTCCACCATTGAGGGTATCACTACCATCTTCACCGTAGAGTTCATCATCTCCTGCACCACCGTTGAGAATATCTTCACCTTCTCCACCGACTAGTTTATCATTGCCTTCGTTGCCCGTGAGGATGTCATTACCTGCTCCTCCATAGATTTCATCGCCACCAGAACCACCAATGACGGTATCATTACCATTATTGGCGTAAACTTTGGTGTCGTTATCTTGCCATCTGTTGCCAT
>Ga0315905_10001316_pt1 | contig 26677 bp, 19 predicted proteins | sample LakEriMetagenome_5_FD_203522 | JGI IMG/M metagenome (GOLD analysis project Ga0315905, IMG submission 203522) | Freshwater fungal communities from buoy surface, Lake Erie, Ohio, United States - Buoy 4 MA121 | ecosystem: Environmental > Aquatic > Freshwater > Lake | place: USA: Lake Erie, Ohio...
CCACCTGCTCGCCTCTGCCTGGATGCTCACTGGCCTGCCCAAGTTCGCAGGCGACCATGCGCGTCAGCGTGGGTCAAGCCCAAAGCTTCAAGTATTCAACACAGCGCTTCAGTCATCCATGACCCATGCTGCACGCCACCATGAGCCAGAGCACTGGGGGCGGCTAGTCGAGTCTGCAGTTGGCGCTCACCTCTTGAACACCCTGCCGGCAGACGCACAGCTGTTTTACTGGCGTGATCGCAGCCAAGAGGTTGATTTCGTGGTGCAGACCCCAGATCAGCTCATTGCGATCGAGGTCAAAAGTGGCTCCATTACACGCAGCCGAACTGGACTCTCGGCCTTTTGCAAAGCCTATCCGCAGGCGACACCGGTGGTCGTGGGTACCGGCGGGGTGCCGCTGGAGGAGTTCCTCTCAATCAATAGGCTCATATGAACATTCTCGTTGTTGGCGGTGCAGGCTACATCGGCTCTCACATGGTGAAGCGCTTACACCGAGAGGGCTGCGCGGTGACCACTTTAGATAACCTCTCAACCGGATACGCCGACGCCGTTCGGTATGGGGCACTCGTCCAGGCCGACCTAGCCGACCCACAGGCCATTTCTGCAGTGCTTGCGCAGGGCTTCGATGCGGTCATGCACTTCGCCTCGTTCATACAAGTTGGCGAATCCGTGCAACACCCCGACAAGTACTACCAAAACAACGTTATCAATACCCTCAATCTTTTGAACGCCATGCGCACTGCGGGCGTCCTGAGGTTCATTTTTTCCTCAACGGCGGCCACCTTCGGAGAGCCCCAATACACCCCCATTGACGAGCATCATCCCCAAATGCCCATCAACCCTTATGGGCGTTCGAAGTACTTCATTGAGCAGGTGCTGAGGGACTACGACCACGCCTATGGCATGCGCTCAGTCTCTCTTCGCTACTTCAATGCTGCGGGCGCCGACCCAGATGGGCAACTCGGCGAGCGCCACGACCCAGAAACCCATCTCATTCCGCTGGTACTCCAGGCCGCCTCGGGCAGAAGGCCAGCCATCACGGTCTTTGGTCGAGACTACGATACGCCCGACGGAACCTGCATTCGCGACTATGTGCATGTGGACGACCTCTGCTCAGCCCATTGGCTTGCGCTTAAACACCTGTTGCGCGCCGGTTCGACCTCCGCTTTCAATCTAGGCAACGGAAATGGCTTCTCCGTTCAAGAGGTCATCCATGCCGCCGAGCAGGTCACTGGTCGGAGAATTCCGGTGAACGACGGCGCTCGTCGTGAGGGAGATCCGGCCCGCCTGGTTGCTGACTCGGCCCGAGCGCGTTCAGCATTAGGCTGGATTCCGCAGTATGCAGATCTCCACACCATCATTAGGCATGCCTGGACCTGGGAGCAAAACATCACCAAGCGTTTCGGCTAAAGAGCACCTTCAAGACAGTCGTTAATATGATTCTGAGGTCAAATCCGAGTGACCAGTGCTCGATGTAGTAGAGGTCGTGCTTCACCCGGCGGCTCATTTCCTCAATCGTCTGGGTTTCGCCCCTAAGGTCATTCACCTGCGCCCACCCTGTGATGCCAGGCTTTACGTGGTGCCTGCGCATGTAGCCCTCAATGTGTTGGCTGTAGAAGGCATTGTGCTCAACAGCGTGCGGACGTGGCCCTACGAGGCTCATCTTTCCTTGGAGCACATTGATCAATTGGGGAAGTTCATCCATCGAAAACCTTCTGAGCCATCGCCCAATCGGGGTCACGCGAGGGTCATTCTGAGTCGCCTGCGGCAGCCCCCCTCTGCCCGCAGGTTTCATGTCAGCCTCCACATACATGGTTCGAAACTTGTAGATCGTGAAAGGCTGGCCATCGAAACCATTTCGTCGCTGTCGAAAGAGCACTGGGCCGGGCGAGGAAAGTCGGACGGCCAAGGCCACTAGCAACATCAGCGGGAGTGCAGGAACAAGCAGAAGGACACTCAGCGCTTTGTCCTCTGCAGACTTGAGTGCCCGGTTGAGTCCGCGCAAGCGGTTGCTCGAGAGGTCCACGCTGGGCATGCCAAGCAGCTCAGACATCGGTCTGTCTAGAATTCCGAGCGCGGCAAGGTCGGGAAAGTACCGCAGTGGCTTGCCATGCTCCTGGGCGAGCGCACGGATCTTGGTGAGTCGGTCTGCAGCAGATAACGGCAAAGCGAGCCATATCTCGTCCACCGAGTGGTCCGACAAAAAACCTCCGAGCCCTCCAAACCCATTGACGACCGTGGCCCGCTCGAATTTCTCGCCCAGGAGTGTTTCGTTGTCGTCCAGGATGGCCACGACAGAAAATCCGCTCTCCGGGCTCCCCTGTATCTGACGCAGGATGCTCTGCCCGACCGGACCGGCCCCATAGAGCACAACGCGCTTTGCATTCAGACCCAACCGCCTCAGCGCCCTGAGCAGCAGGTGGACACTGCCTCTTACAACCACCAGCAGAATGAGGGCTCCTGAGAGCCAGGCACCCAGAAGCGCACTGGACAAGACAGACTGCATCTGTAAGGCAAACCAGACCAGCACTGTGAGCGCGCTGGCGCCCGTCCAGCCAATGAATAGGCGAGCGAATTGGTCCGAGTAGGGCCGGCCTCTCCAGCTCTTATTGAGTTCGGCCTGGCTCAGAATACATAGACACAGCAAGAGGTTCACCAGCACCAATAGTGCCCAGTCACGCGCACTGGCGGTGGCGGGAAGCACCCAGACGCTCATGAGGCCGGCATTGACGAGGAGGACGACGGTGTCCAGCCAGCGGCCTGCGCTTGGTGGGATTCGCCCGATCGACGCCGCAAGCCCTTGAATGGACTGGGCCTCTCCGATGTGGTGCAGATGACGCATCTGCACAGTCTAAAGACTTCTCTCGTGCTGTCGAAACCCCTAACAAGATAAACCCTCCAATCCTTGGCAAGAGGCTCGCCTTGTCCACCACCACTCGCCTACAGAAGTTCTACCTTGCCTATTTCGGTCGTCCTGCGGATGTTGAGGGACTTCTGTACTGGTCACAGGATCTCGCTCGCAACCTCGGCGGAGACGAGGTTCGCATGGGCGGCTACTTTGGAAACGCCTCACAGCCCGAGTTCACATCCATTTATGGCGCAACGGCCTCAACCACTGAGTTCATCAACGCGGTCTTCAACAATCTCTTTGGGCGGAACGCAGACAACTCGGGGCTCACCTACTGGATTACGCAGTACACCCAGTTCATTACCAAGGGACAGACCCCACAGGATGTCCGCGCGAAAATGGTGGTCTGGATCATGGACGGCGCCCAGGATGCGCCGGGGTTTCTAGACCTCACCACACTGAATAACCGGGTCAGCGTTGCCCAGTCCTTCACCGCGCAGCTTGACACAGCGGCCGAGCAGATTGCCTACATCAATGCCGTTCAGGGCTCGCCGGGCAACCATGCCGGGACTGTGTTGATCGAAGGCGTTCGCGCAACCACCCCACCGGCCGAGGTAGATGTCGCCGCAGCGATCGCGGGCATGACGGCTCAGACGAGCAGCATTGGCACCCAGACATTTGTCATGACGGAGCGTTCCGGGGTGCTCTCATCCGCCTACAGCACGAAGTTCACGCCGTCGGGAAAGTACCTCTCTGCTGGAAGCGACCTCATTGCGGTAGCCCGAAATGGCCTCGACTCGGCCACCATCCTGGATCCCGAGCCCACGCGTGATCGGGATGTGCTCAGTGCCGATCTGACGGGAGGCACCTTTGCAGCGGGGCTTGTGCTCTCGAATATCGAGCAAGTGAACCTCTACACCAGCATGACTGGGCCCCTCTCTCTTCTGAACGTGGTCGGGACGAACGAGATGAACATCTCGGGCCTGACAGCTCAGTTCACTCAGTACGCGGGGCACTACCTGGCCCTGACTCAGGGCTATGCGAGCACCCTCACCATCACGCCGCTGACGCCAGACACACCCAACGGCGTCATCCTAAAGGGCACTGCTGCCCTTTCGAGCATCGTGAACGTAACGTCCAGATCGTTTTCGCTCGATGTTCAGGCAGACAGCACGCTCACTACCCTGACCACCGGTGCGGGCAGTGTCACGCTCACCGGTGTGGGAGCCCTCACGCTTGGGGTCGTTACCGGTGCGCTCTATCTCAACGGTGGGGCGCTCACAGGCAGCCTCACCTATGTCGAGTCCGGCATCCCAACGCAGACTGGTGGGGGAAATGATCAGATCACGCTCGGGGCGGCAACGACTGCTACCCTCCAGTTGGGTGGCGGCAAGGATCGGGTGACTGCAGTCTCCAACACGGGCCTCAATGCTGGCGACTTCATCGACTTTGGCAGCGGCACAGACAGTCTGGTCATGACGGGCAATGGCCTCGTGCTCGCAGCGCACTTCGACAACATTCGCGGCCTTGAGCAGCTCACGCTGGCCAACACCACGACGAATGTCACCATTAAGGCGCACGACAAGCTCGTCGAGTCTGGCTCGATTCTCACGGTTAGTGCTAACACGCTCACCACTGGCCTTCTCGACTTTGACGGTCGGCTCGAGTTGGACGGCGCGTTCCAAATCTTTTCCGGGGTCGGCAACGATCGCATCACCACCGCTGCTGGAAACGACACCGTGCGTGGCGGTGGCGGCGCCGACATCATCGCGACAGGGGCCGGCAGTGACACGATCACGCTGGACCTTGCGGACGTGGCGGGGACTGTTGAGGCGGCAGATCGCCTCACCGATTTCGATCCAGACAACGACACCCTGGTGCTCTATGACACAGACTTTGAGTTCTACCACGGGTCTGCAAGCAATGGGGTCTTGGTCACTGGCGGGGCAGCAGTGAGTCTCGACGCGCTCGCGACCGTCTCGGCGGGATTCACATACGGCGTCATCACGACCAATGTCTCCGGAGACACCTTCGCGAGCTACCTTGCAGGCAACTGCACCATGGAGAAACTGGAGTTGGCCATCATCGCAGCCATGGGGTCCGCCTCCAATGCACTCTTCAGTGCGGACGCAAAGTTTCTCATCGCCATCGATGATGGCGACCACACTGGGCTCATCTGGATCGAGTCCGACGGCGCGGACAATGCCCTCAGTGTCGACGAGATCTCCGTGCTGGCCATCATTCAGGACATGGACGATGCCCGTACGCTCTCGCCAGGCCACAACATTCTGTTTATGTGAGCAAGCGCTCGACCATCGCCTCAATCGAGGCCCGAAACCGCGAACTCGAGAACTGCTCGGCATGCGCCCTGCAGTGCTCTGGCCGAAACGCGATCTGCTCGAAGGTCTGAAGGGCCCGAACCAGTGCATCAGGGTCGAGGCTATCGACCAATAGGCCTGTCGGGTCTGACATCCCCGCACGACCTGCATCGCGAACGGTCTCCTGAGCGCCCCCAACGCCGTAGGCCAAGACGGGAAGACCGTTTGCCTGGGCCTCCAGCACAGAGATGCCGAAGTCTTCTTTAGAAGCTTGGAGGTAGCCCCTTGAAGTGCGCAGAAGCCGAAGCGCCTTAGACTCGCTCACCCACCCGAGGAAGGTCACGTTCTCGGGCGCAAGTCGCTCCAGGCGTGCCCGCTCGGGCCCATCGCCAGCAATGATCAACTGCCGCTCTGGCATGCGCCGAAACGCCTCAATCCAAGCGTCGACCCGTTTGTAGGCCACAAGGCGACTCAGAGAAAGGTAGGGACGCCGCTGCTGATCGGTGCCTTGCCCCCTGTGGAGGGGATCGTTCCAGCCGGGGGGAAGGGTCACCGGCGGATAGACCACTTCACTCTCGCGGCCCCAACAGTCCCGAATGCGTCGCTGCACGAAAGCGCTATTTGCCACGAGGGCGTCTGGCCGCTGGCCAGCAGACCGATCCCAGCGACGCAGCTTTGCAAGCTGCCAGCGTGCAATCGACTCAACGGCCCTTCCGACTGCCGTCTTGCCCTCGAGCCCAGACTGCCGCAGGTACTCCGACTCCATATCCCAGGCCCAGCGCATCGGGCTGTGCACATAGGCAAGGTGTCTAGCGCGACTTGGCTTGCGGATGCCGTGGGCGAAGGCCCAACTGCTGGTCACAATGAGGTCAAAACCGTCAAGTCGAATGGATTCAATGGCCCGTGGCATGAGCGGGGCAAAGGCCCGGTAGTGTCTCGTGATCCCTGGGACTGCAGAGAGCCACGAGGTCGAAAGCCTGGTGACCTGAGGCGCTTGTTGCGGCAAGGCACGGACCGATCCAAAGAGGCTAAAGAGCTCCGCCCTCGGGAAGATGGTCAAGAGCTCGGCCAGCACCCGCTCGGCGCCACCACTGGCCGTGAGCCAGTCATGGACCAGCGCAACGCGCATGGTCAGCCCTAGTCCTCTCGGCTCGCGGGAGCGCTATGTCGCACCACCCGCAGTGTGGCCTCCTCGGATTCTGCTGGGGTTGGTCGAGACGAGGGAGCCTCCTGACCCGCCATTCGACGAATATCCTGCAGCGAGAGATCTCCGTTGGCGAGCAGCTGGAGGGTTCGGGGGTCCCGTACGACAAGCCGCTTGGTCTGCTTCTGAATGACGCCGGCCTTCACGAGGGCCTGGATCGCCCGCGAGACCGTCTCGCGGCTCACATTGGCCATGCTGGCAATTGACTGCTGGGTCGGAAGGCCCTCGATGGTCTGTGTGGGCGCAGTCGGTGCAGACTTCTGGTGCCCACTGATTTGGCTGTTGCAGATGACCGCATAGATTCGGTTGTAGGCCTTGGACCCGCTGAGGGTTGAGCGGTACTCAATTTCTTTTCGAATGGTCTGACAGAGCCTGAGCTGGACCTGCTCGGCCACCGTGGGGTTGTGATAGAAAAGCCAGAGCGCCTGAGCCTTCGGCAGGAAACCCACTACGGATGTGGTCAGGCTCACCACTGAGGCCGATCGCGCCTGCCCATCGATGAGGCTAATCTCCCCAAAGTGGTCACCCGGCTCAATAAAATTTATGCCGACCTCTTTTCCCTTCTCGGAGATGGTGATCACCTGAAGGCGTCCAGCAAACAGCATGAGAAGCGAGTCCCCGGGCTGGCCCTCGCGCAACACGAAGCTGCGTTTGGGAAACTCCCGCATCACAACGTGGTGCCGCAGCTTTTCCAGCAGGCCTGGATCGAGCTGCCCCAAGAGGCGTTGCTGTTTGAGGAGTTCTACTGCAATCATTTTGTGATTTTAATCACAAAGCGACATGGGCCCGCCCCGTTTCGGTGAGAATAAGGGTTTACCCATCAATCAATGCCCCGATCTCTCCTCGTTCGAGTCATCCGGCCGCTTGGCCATTGGTGCCTCCGCCAGTCTTGGTTTGCCAGCCCGCTGAAGCGAGTCCTCCGGCGGTTTCCGGTGCTTTTTGTGCGACTTCGGCAGTGGGTTCTCCATGCCCCACTGGACCCGGTTGCGGACCGCATCCTGGCCTTTGAGACCTTCGACCTCGTCTTTGCAGGTGGTCCTTTGCAGGACCAGCGTGGAATCGGCCGAGTGGCGTGGGCGCTCTTCAACACTCTGGCCCAGGCTGGGGAGGAGCGGCTAAAGAGCCACCCCTCGCTCTTTGCACAGCAACGCGTGCGGCCCAAGATCCACCTCTACGCCGCAATTCAATGGTGCCCCCCCTCGCTTCCGCCTGGGAGCGTGGTCTTGATTCATGACGTCACGCCTCTGGTCCTTCCGAGCGACTTTCCAGCGGCAAGCGTCGAGGAGTGGCAAAACCGTCTCAGGCCAATTGCCCATCAGGCGTCAGTGGTTGCGAGCATCAGTCAGAGCAGCGCCCGAGACATTGAGGCTCATCTGGGTCTTGAGGTCGGGTCCGTTGCGGTCGTCTACAACGGCATCACCCCGCTGCCGCAGGGACAGTGCAAGCCCGCGCTCGCCTCGCGCCTGCCCGACGGGCCGTACCTCGTCTTCATCGGGACACACGACCATCACAAGAACCTCGATGTGCTGCTGCACGCGCTCGCAGATCCCCGCCTCGCCTGGCTCCATCTGGTCTGGGTCGGTGACGCTCATTCGCTCACGGCAGAACCGGTACCGGCTGCGCTCAGGCCACGCGTTCACCTTCTGGGCCGACTTCCCGATGACCAGCTCTCGGGGGTGCTCTCGCGCGCATGGCTTCTGGCCTTCCCCTCTCTCTACGAGGGGTTTGGGCTCCCACCGTTCGAGGCTGCGCTCTTGGGCGTCCCAAGCATCTGCAGCGCCAGGCCTGCCATGACTGAACTGCTCAGCGAGTCGGCCTGGTTCGTCCCCGCGGAGGATCCGCTCGCCTGGGCCGAGCAGCTGCTTTTCATTCACAACAATCCCGCCGCGCGCGAAGCCATGGCCCAGCGTGCACGTGCACGGGCGCAGGAGTTTCAGTGGCGGCAAGTGGTCGACGGCCTCCTGCGGCTCGCCGAGGCTCAGGCCCAAGCCATCTCAGAACAGCCGGTTAAACTCCAGTCCCAGGCTTAGCTCCCGAAGGCCGAGCAGCGAAATGGCATCGCGTTCCACGCGGTGCAGCAGGCTCGCGCGCCAGAACGCTTGTGGGCCGCTTGGGATGAGCCATGCCGCCTCAAGCCGCGACACCTTGTGGTCGCGCCGCTCTTCAATCAGCCCCGGCGCGTAGGCGCGCTCCGAAAGGCTGCGCTCCAGATGCGCGCGCACAGACCAGACCCCCACAATTGGTGCTGGCCGCTCTGCAGACCACTGAAGCGCCCAACCCGCTCGGTTTCCGCCGGGCCTGGCGGCCTGCCCCTCGTCCACCAGGACGGCAAGCCGCACCTGCCCCCTGGTCCACTCTGGTAGCCGGAGGTCATGCGAGAATCCGATCTGCGTCACGGCAGCGTCAAACGCGTCTCGTCTCAGATACTGTGCCTGGTGGTGGGCGAGTTCTGCGCGCCAGTCTTGGCGGGCTCCCCATTGAAGCTGGCCGGCCCATTGTGCATGCCGCGCGTAGGGTGCCTGGCCCAGTCGGCTGCTGGCTAGGCTCACCCCACTGCCCAGCGTCAGTCCGTTCCCCAACGGCCATTGGCCTCTTAGCCACCCTCCCCAGAGGAGCTCCTGGAAGGCCTGCTCGGTTCGCAGCCAACGGCCCGAGGCCGCCATCCCCATAGAGATTCCCCGCCGATTGAGCGGCTCCAGTGGGAGCTCCCGTTCAGCGGCAAGTGTCATCCAGGCATCGGGCTGAGGCCGAAATGACTCATCGAGCACAAGCTGCGCGTCTTGAAGACCCGAAAGGGTTAGCACTTCGACACTCGGGCCCGAATTGGCATTGGTGGTGACACCCAGTCCGAGTGCGATTCGCCCGATTGGCGGCGCCGTGAAGCCTGGGCCTGCGGACTCCGGGCCCCGCAGGGGCTGGGTGGGGGAGCAGCCCGATTGACGCAGGCTTGAGATGAACCGAGCAATGGCCTCCGGCGGCGAAAAGCGTTGCTCGAGGCCGAGGAGGAGCCGCTCCATTTCTGCGGGCTCTCCGCGCTGACAGGCCAGCACAGCCATCTCAAGCCAGACACCGGGCTCCAGGTTCTCTGCCCTGGCAGCCCGAGGCACGCCCAGGCTCGCTGCCAGTGCCAAGGCCAAGACAAGCAGCGCGCGCATTAGGGCTTAGGAGCGCGCCGCCAGAATGTCGTGCCGGTGACCTGCAGGGCCGTGTTGACGTTGTAGTTGTAGAGGTATGCGGCCTCGGAGCCGGTGTTCCCACCGAGTGCTCCACGAATATCGACCAGCGAGAGGGGGTTGTTGTTCAACTGCCCCTGACCGCCGACATTGCCCTTGGCGCTGAACTGTGCGGACAGCCCGCCCTCTCCAGTGAGGGTCAAGGCCGTGGTAAACGAACGCGCGGCAAAGTCGATTTCAAGAGACGCCTGCGAGACCTGCGCCGCTGTCACCTGCCCGCTCGCCTGTTGGCGGAATGCGCCCTCATGCCCCTGCAGGGTAAAGCTTGCAGTCCCCTCACGTGGCAGGCTGAAGGCCACCGAAGGAGTGCGCAGAATCATGTTGGTGTTGTCGAGGGCCATCAACTGGTAGCCTGCATCGATCAGCGCCTGGCCCGCCATGGTGGGACCCAGCTGCTCAAGGGCCTTCCAACGACCCCACTGAAGGCTGCTGGGCTCTTCCACCAGCTTGGGGGCCTCGGGCCGGGGGACCTCCACGACTGGCGGCGGCACCGCGGGCCGTTGCACGGAGAGTGCAAGCTCTGCGGACGATGATGGCGCAGGCGCTGTGGCCTTGCTTTCAGGACCCCGTTCGACGAGGGATGCAGGTGCCTTGGCAACTGCCGCAGCGGGGGCTGTTGGCTGAGCAATGACCGCGTCAACAGACACGGGGATTGGAACCAACGCCTGTCGGCTGACCTCCGCCGCTGGAACGCCGCTGGGCGTGAGCTCCAGCGCGAACTCAGTGCGACAGGCCCCCAGGTCCCCCGCGAAGCAGCCTCCTCCGAGCCCGGCCAGACTAATGGCACCGCTCTGTACCGCGGCGCGGGTGCGCTCTTGGTCGGTGGTAACGGTGAAGTCTGTGCCCCGAATGCCAATGGCCGCAACGGGGGTGTTCAATCGAAACCGCTCTCGCGCCTGCTGTGGCCCCTGGCCTGACACAATCCGGCCGGTGCCCTGCTCAATTTCGAGCCTGTACTCGCTCTGTGCGGGGTTGTTGGGGTGAGTGAAGTAGCGCACGAGTCGGCCCGAAGAGTCTGCTCGAAGAATGAAGAAGCCCCCGTCCTGCGTCCGGATGTAGACCACCGCACCCGGGCCCGTGAGAATTCGGTCGCCCTCGTGCACGGCAGACTGGTTGGTGAGCGCAAGCCGAACGCCTTCGCGCTCTGCCCAGACAGGTCCAGAGGCGTAGCTCACCTGTGCCAGGCTGGCGTGTGCGGCCCCGACTGAACACAGCGCGAGAGCGACGAGCACGGCTGACGTTAGAAATGTGCGCTTTATCACATCGATATACTAGCGCGATGCCTGAGCAGACGCCACCAGATCTCCGCATGCCCGTCATTGAGGCGCACCAACTGGGCAAATGCTACCGAAGCTACGCACAGCCGAAGGACCGTCTACTCGAGTGGCTCTCGCCCTTTAGCCCGCCGCGACACCAGCAGCACTGGGCCCTTCGGGACGTGAGTTTCACCATGGCTGCGGGTGAGTCCATTGCCGTCATTGGTCAGAATGGCGCGGGCAAGAGCACACTGCTCAAGCTGCTCACGGGGGTAATCCGCGCCAATGAGGGCCGGTTTACGCTTCGGGGGCGGCTTCGCGGCCTCCTGGAACTGGGCTTGGGGTTTCATCCCGAGTTTTCTGGATACGACAATCTCAAGCTTGCGGGACAGGTGCAGGGCCTCACCGCGCAGGAGGTTGCCGACCGTACAGACTGGATTCTCGAGTTTGCCGACATTGGCCCTGCCATCTCAGAGCCTGTGCGCACCTATTCGAGTGGTATGCAGATGCGCCTGGCCTTTGCGGTCGCTGTGGCGGTTCGACCCGACGTGTTGATCGTCGACGAGGCCCTGTCAGTGGGCGACATCTTTTTTCAGCAGAAGTGCTTTGAGCTGATTTCCAGTTTTGTTGAGCAGGGCACAAGCCTCTTGTTCGTGACCCACGGCATGCAGACAGCCTATCACCTCTGTCGCCGAGCCCTGCTGCTTGAGCAGGGACGATTGGTTTTTGATGGCCCAGTTCAGCAGGCGATCGACCTCTATGAGTCCAGCCACCTGATTCAGCGCACAGACGCAGCCGATGCCGTGCAGATCAGCCAGACCGGGTCCATGCAATCCGATAGTGCGTTGCTGGACTGTATTGAGTGGCGTGACGCCCAGGGGGTCGCCATCCAGTCTGTGGACTGCGGCCAGCCGGTGAGCCTTTTGATTCGATTCCGCATGACTCGCCACGCGCCCGATCCGCATGTGGGCTTTAAGGTGCGCAATAAATTTGGGGTGGTGGTGTTCGAGACCAACACCTATTGCCAGCACATTCCCACCCAGGCAGCGGCTCCTGGGGATCTTGTCGAGACCGAGTTTTCATTTCGGTGCGACCTGGTGGAGGGCGAATACAACGTTACGCTGGGATTGGCCTGTGAAGCCTTTGGGGAGGGGAGCTTCTCTCGTCAGCTCTGGTACGCCCATGGCCTGGCGAAGCTCGTCGTGCGCCGCGTTTACGCGGATCCGCTCTGGGACGGCTTCATTAACCTGCGGCCCCAGACCCGACACGTCATTGAGCCGCCTTCAGGGCAGATCGAGTAGCCCATCGGGGAAGGGGTCAGCCCAATCGCCCTGGAGGATCTGCCCAAGCTGTTGGGCTAGGCGTGGCCACTGGTGGGACTCGGCGTAGGCTTTCGCAGAGGCCCTCATGGCGGCAAGCCTTTCAGGCTGGCTCAAGAGCTCGGTGAGTCCTGTGGCAATTGCCTCTGCAGTCGTGCCCGGGAGTCTGGTGACCGCGCCATCCACGTCGGCAAAAATATCGAGCGGAGTGACGGCAACCGGGCAGTGAGCTGCCAGCGCCATGCGAACCGCGCCACTGGCTGATTCCTCGGAGTGTTGGTAGGGGTAGACCGCCAGATCCGTCTCGGCCATGAGGGCCACGGCAAGCGCCTCGGGCAGAAACTCTGTGACCCGCAGCACGCGGTCCGAAAGGCCAAGTGCCGTCACCAGCCCATCAAGCCGTTCGGACTCCAGCCGAGAATCCTCTGCGGAGTAGAGCGCGGTCAACATGAGCATTCTGGGCGCTTGGGGGCCGTCCATCTGCGCCAAGGCCGCAAGCAGCTGCTCAAAGCCTTTGTGCCGCATGACAAATCCAAAGCAGGCCAGCAGTGGGGGTTGCATATCACTCGGACCGCCTGGGCTGCTTGGGGCCTGCGTCAGCCAGGGCGCGTGCTGCTTTAGCCAAACTCGGGCCGCTTCCTGCTGGCTTTCAGTGGCTGGCGGGTAGACCCCATGAGGAAAGAGGCAGGCCTGGTCGGCAAGGCCGAGGGCCTTCAGCCGATTCATGTCTTTCACGCTGTGAACAAAGAGTCGCTTAAACCGCTGAAGCTGCCCGAGGGTCTGCGGCGCCTTTTGTATGGCCGCCTCGAGCTCATCTGTGGCATGAAGATCGGCATAGCACTGCCGCCCCAGGCCCGCCAGAAAGGCGCCCATCTGGGCTAGCCCCGTGGTGGGGTAGAGCCCCGGGTTGTGCTGAAAGACCACCTGGTCACACCCATGGGCCCAGAGGCCCCCCGCAAGCGTGCTCCACATAAAGCTGTGTTGACGCCAGAGTCGCCGGATGCCTTGCTCGGCCTCTGCTGCGAGGGGCACAGCATCTGCGTTAGCAAAGACCTGCAGAGGATGCCCCTGGCTCGCCAGGTGTTGAACCAGGTGAGCGCTGTAGGTAGCGATGCCGCACTTGCTGTTGTATGTCGACACCCAGCCCACCCGCGCAGTCGACGCTGGCCGCTCTGCACGGGCGCGAAGGGTGTCCACTGCTAAACGCGTGCGCTGGGCGACTTTGGCCCAGGTGAAGTCACGGTCGAGCCGGCTCGCCATTCGTTTGGCCATCGCCTGCCGTTGCGCTACGGGGCTTCCAACGGCCTTCTTCATCTGGTCTGCAAGCGCTCTAACCCGCGGCTCCAGCCAGAGCGAGTCTTGTAACGCAAGCCCCGCGGCCATGTGCGGCCCCAGGTGGGATTGTGAGGGCGCAAAGTCGCTCTTAATCAAGAGTGCATTCTCAGCGTCTGCAAAAGCCATTGGCCCACCGTGGTCCGTAACCAATCCAAGCACGCCAAGCTTGGCCGCTTCGGCTAGGGGAAGCCCAAAGCCCTCCGCGCGACTGGGCATCAAAAGCACCTGTGCCCGTTGCATCAGGGCCCAGAGGGCCTCTGTCGTCCAGTCTTCGTTGATGACGGTCACCATGGGCGCTTGGGCACCTTGGTCTCTCACGGCGCTGAGTGCGTTCTCCAGGCAGTTGGTGTCGTTGGGGGTGGTCTTGATGATCAGTTCCACCGCATCTTCGCTACGAAAGGCCTGGTAATAGGCCTGCAGCAGGCAGTCAAGGCCCTTTCGTGCAAGGCCCGTGCTCACATGCAGGAAAACAAACCGCTCGGACTGTTGGTCGCGCGGTGCAGCCTGGGGCACATGGTCAACCCCATTCCCCACCACCGCAATCGGCTTAGATACACCCGCCTCTCGCAAGACCTTTTTCACATACGGGCTCACCACTGTGAGGCCGTCGAGCACCTGGTTGATGGTCTGCACCCAGTCCCAGGGGTAGCCCGTCTCCTCCCAGGCATAGCTGGCGAAGAGGTTGAGCCCATCTTCGGAGTAGGTGCCCGGAAAGGGTGGAAAGTTATTCACCAGCAGCACGGCCGCGCGGGGTACCCCGCCCTCTGCGGCCTCCACGGGCATGCCCACCCCTTCGAGGGCGGCCATGAGCCGTCGATTCACCAGTGCGAGGCTGTAGCTGCCCTCAAGCGGGCCGCTGAGGCGCCAGGCGCTCGCTGGCTCAGGACGGCGGTCGGAAGCAGACAAGGGCGTAGTCCTGGCCGCAATAGAGCAGCTTGTGGAGCAGTGCGAGGGTGGGGTCCTCAGACGCAATTGGCGTTGAAGGGTAGGGGCTTAGCCGAAGGACCTCTTGCGTCTCAAAGCCTGCAAGCTGGGTGAGGTTTTCAAGCAGGGGAGGGGGCAGTGGGGCTCGGTGCGTGGGGTCAAGCCAGAAGGAATAGCTTGCGACCTGTAGGTTCTCGGGGTTGGGTGTCTCGAGGATGAGCAGTCCGCCCGGTGCCAACACACGGTGGGCCTGCGTCAGGAGCGACCAGAGTGCGCCGGGCGGCAGGTGCTCTACCACATGGATGGCGCTGACCAGCCCCAGGCTTGCCGGGGGCTGGCGGCCAAGCCAGTCCAGCGCGTCGTCTTGAATGGCGGTGAGCACCTTCGAAGCACACTCCTGGACCATGGTGGGGCTGCTGTCGATGCCCGCGGCCGGCAGTTGGGCCCGCTCGAAGATCTGCAACAGTTCACCCCGACCGCAGCCCAGGTCCACCGCGGGCAGCCCCAGTGGCTTGACCTGCTCAGCGTACACCGAGTAGGCGCCAAGTTTGCTAAGCACATCGGTGTTGGGGCCGCGAAGCCGTTCCTCAAGGGCTAGGTAAACCGCTGGCGGGAGCGAGGATTTTTGAGTGAGTTCGGCCCGTTCCGCTTCAAGCGCTGCTGCGAATGCTGTCCGAAGCGCAGCTTCTCGCTCGCTGGCCTGGGCTGCCCCAGCCTCAAGTGCTCTGGTGAATGCCGCTTCTCGCTCGCTGGCCTGGGCTGCCGCAGCCTCAAGTGCTCTGGTGAATGCCGCTTCTCGCTCGCTGGCCTGGGCTGCCGCAGCCTCAAGTGCTCTGTTGAATGCCGCCTCCTGTTCTGCGAGCTGGGCCTGAAGTGCGTGGGCCAGCTGTTTGGTGTGTCGGGCATCTCTGACGGCTGCGAGCCAGGCGAGGGCTGGGCCAACGAGGGGAATGCGCTTGAGCTGTGTTCGAATGGGCATGAATGCGCCTAGACCAGGTCTGGAATCTCGGCGCCGTGGCGCCGCATGAGTGTCCAGGCCGCGATGCTTGCCAGTAGTGCCCAGACCATTGCGGGCAATAAGCTGCTAAGCGCAGGTGCGGGCTGGTGAAGGACTGCTGCCTGGTGCCAGGCCACCAGGTTGAACATGGGGTTGACCCAGGCCAGCAGCTCAGCCGCCCAGCCGGGCAGCACACTCACCGGGTAGACGATGGGTGTGAACCAGAAGCCAAACTGCAGCAAGAGCCCCGTAGCGGGCGCGATGTCCCTGAAGAAGACCGTGAGGGCTCCGAGCAGCACGCCAACGGCGAGGGTGAGCCAGAGCTGTATAAGAAGCGCCACCAGAAACATGGCCAGACCCTCTGCCGACGGCAGGCTGCCCACCAAGCCAAGGAATCCGGCAAACAGCAGGCCAATAATGAGGAAGTTCAGTCCAGCCCCAAGCAGCGCCGCCAACGGAGGGAGCATCAGGGGAACCTGAGCGCGCCGCATCAGGCCTGCGTGTTCAAGAAAGGCATTCTGTCCGCGGGCGAGGCCCTCGGCAAAAAAGCCCCAAGGCAGCAGCCCCGCGCACAAATAGAGGCTGTAGCCAAACTCTCCCGTAACACCTGGCATGCGCCCCTGCATGACCTTTGAGAAGACCAGAGTGTAGATGGCCATGAGCGCCAGGGGCTGCGCCAGTGACCAGGCTGCGCCCAAGAGGGCTCCCTGGTGGCGCTGCAGGAATTCCCGCTGCACTGCACCAAAGAGCAGCTGGAGGTGTCTTGGGGAAAGCCCAAGTGCGCGCGTCATCATGCGGTGGTATTGTAAGGCTCAGCGCGCAGGGAGGGGTGGCGGGCGCTCGTGGTGCAAATACAACGCCGCTCGGAACTTTAGGAAAGATGTGACAGTTGTCACAACTTCCTTGCATTTCGGTGTGATTCAATCCAACTTGAGAAAAGACCTACACAGGTCCTCAACTAATTTCTTACACAGGAGCCCTTAAATGGCTGATACGACTCGCTTGCAGAAGTTCTACATTGCCTACTACGGCCGCCCCGCAGACCCTGAGGGTCTTGCCTATTGGGCATCCGTCCTCGACAACAAGCTCAAGGGCAACGAAATTCTGTTGGGGGCTTCTTTCGGAAATGCGGCCCAGGCCGAGTTCTCCGCCATCTACGGCCTGAGCACCGGCTCGGCAACAGCGTTCATCAACAAGGTCTACAACAACCTGTTTGGCCGCAATGTGGACAGCGTTGGCCTCGCCTACTGGCAGGGTGTTTACACACAGAAGGTTGTGACCGAGGGCAAGGACCCTGCTGCCGTCCGCGCAGAAATGGTGATGTACATCCTTGATGGCGCTAGCGGCTCAGATGCCACTATTGTTGCGAACAAGACCACTGCAGCGGTCTCCTTCACTGCTGCGCTGGACACCGCCGACGAGCAAGTCGCATTCGTCAACGCAGTGCTCGCAGCCCCGGGCGCGAACGCCGGCACCACTACGCTAGCTGCGGTCGGTGCAACCACAACCGCCGCTGAAATCACAGCCCTCGTCACTTCTGGGATCACCCAGGCCACAGACCAGGCGGCAGCAGCGCAGATCAACGAAATCGCACTGTCTGCCTCAGCAACTGTTCGCACCTTCACGGGTACGGCGGGCAAGGACAAGTTTGTTGCAACGCTTGGCGACTCCCTGAAGGACGGCGACAAGATTGTCGGCTCCCTCGAGTCGGACACCCTGGATCTGCGCTCCAACGGAAACAATGGCTCCACCATCCTTACCACCATGGACGGTGTTGAGGCAGTGACCATTAACCTCCGTTCGGCCACCACCATCGACGCTGCACAATGGTCTGGCGTGAACTCCATCGCTATCACTGGCGTTTCAGCAGGTGCAACGCTCACGGTGTCCAACGTCAAGTCCACGTCCGTAGACTTTGACATGGCCAAGGCTGCAAACCTCACGGTCAGCTACGAAGACAACACGGGTACCGACACCATCGACCTGCGCTTGGGCTCTGGCATCAGCAACACCGCCACGTTCAACGGCAACAACGAAATCGTGAACATCACGGTATCCGGTGTGGCGACGCTCACGCTTGACGCATCCGCCGAGACCATCAACGTTCTGGGTTCCGGTAACCTCACCCTCGACATGGGTGGCGACGCCATCTCCGGCATCAACGCTGCTTCGCTCAACGGCTCCATTACTGCAACCATCAGCGCTGGTACAAACGTTACCTTTGTTGGCGGCTCCACCGGCGACACGCTGAACTTCAACAACGCGCTGACCTCGGGCGATGTCATGAACGGCGGCGCAGGTACAGATACGCTGAACATGTTGAGCGTTGCATCTGCTGCTGCAACGACTACATTGGGCTTCTCTGGCGTTACCAATTTCGAGACCCTGGGAGTGAACGCGTCAGGGATTGCGGGCACGCTCAGTCTCGCTAACCCTGCCTTTAGCACCATCAATTTCCTTGAGGCCACTGCAACCACTGTGTTCAGTCTTGCCGGGTTGAATAACGGTACGACAGTTACATTTGACAATGGCACAGCGGCATCTTACGCACTCACCTACACGGGAACCGATGCAGTAGACACGGGCATTATCCGAATCACCACAGCAGGCGCCGACATTTCGAGCCTGAATGTTTCGGGTGCAGACACCATCACTATCGCCCACCAAGGCGCAACTGCCGGAACAGACACCATCGCCTCCGGTAGGGTCGGTAACGGCACCGAGAGCCTCACCGTTCTGAACGGCGGTTCTGGCGGCATGACCGTCACGACCCTCTTCGTGAGTGGAACGCTGACAGACATTAATCTGCGTGCTTCGGGTCACGGTGCACTCACGGTCACTACGCTCGACACCGATGACACAAGTTCCTTCGACCGCCTTAAAGTTGGCTCCTTGACCATTGACGTAGCTGGCTCTTCGACGGTCACGCTGGGTGCTCTGCCCACGTTGTCGGGACTCTCGAACGTCGACATCACTGCAAGCTCGGGAACGGTGCGAGTTGCTCCTCTCACCCTCGACGAGAACTCCAATGTCGACATCGATGTCATTCTCACCGGATCCGCTAACGTCGGAGCAGCTGGCGACGGCTTCGAAGTAGCCATCACCACCAGCGGAACTATTAGCTACCTCGCAACAGTGGGTAACGGTGCCATGGTTGCTTCTGCCATTAACGCCGGGGCATCAGGAAACCTCGCAGACCTCACCATCAATGTAACGGGCAGCGGCTCCTTCACCTATGGTGCAGGTGGCGCAGGCGTAGTAGCACGCGCAATCGGTCCTGTGACACTAGACACAGACGTCAATGGCACCATTACCTTGAATGGTGGCCTTCAGGCAGTAAACTCCGTTGGTGCGGTTACGATCGTTGCCGGTAACTCTGGTGTGATTACCAACGGCGGAATTAATGCCTCAGGTGTCGGTGCAATCACGATCACAGCCGGAATCACATCCACCATCTCGGTCGGAAATATTTCGGCCTACAACACGCTCGGTCTGATTGGCGGAACGATTGGTCAGGACACTGACCTGACTATAGGTACGATCAATCTCGCCTCGGGTAACTTCAACGCTGGTGTTGACATCACCTCAGTCGGAAACAGTGGAACGGTTACGTTTGGCACGATTACCGTTGGGGGACACACAGGCTCAGCATCCCTCGGTAACGTCTCGGTTTCAGGTGGTAATGCTGTGGTCTACACGCTCGGAGCTGTGGCCGCAACTGCTGGAGTAGCGAACCTCACCATGGTGGCGGGTCTTTCCGGGGTGGTCACGCTGGGAACCATTGCTGCTGACGCTGGCTCAGTGGGCAACGTCTCTGTCACAGTGGGTGCAGGCGGCTCTGCAGCGGTTGGGAACATCACTGCAAGTGCCGGTAACGTCGGCAACATAACCATAGTAGGCGGTTCCGCGGTGACTATCGGTGACATTCGTGCCTCTGGCTCGATCGGAAACATTTCGATCACGGCCAGCGGTGCAACGGACGCTAACCTTGAACTTGAGGCTCGTACCATCGGAGCGGTCAACCTCGACATCGATGGTTTTGCGCTTCAGTTCACGGCCACGCCGGTCACGGGTGCGTTCTCAGTTGGCGACATCACTGTCAATGGTTCTGCGGTGACCCTTAACTTTGCTTCGGCTGCTGTCGGTACAGCAGGCGCCACAATCGGGAATATCTCGATCACTGGCTCAGGTCTCAATACAGTAAGTGTCGGAAGTGCCGCAGCACTCGGAACTATTACGGTCACTGGGTCCGGCATGACAATCGTTGACATGAAGAACTCTGATGTCGGCACACTGGTCTCTTTGAAGGGCTCTGCTAACACGATCAACCTCGCTGACCAGGGCGGATATGTAGAGCTCCAGGTTAATAGTGGTTTGGACAACATCGTGTTCACGAGTGGCACCATCTCTGTGTCTACTGTTGCGTCGGGGGTCATGATCCAGAACTTTGATTTCTCTGGAGACAACTCTGCGAATCTGACCGATAAGATGTACTTCGGCGGATCCGCTGGTGCGCTCGGCCTCGTTTCAGCAGGACTCGCTAGTGCTGGTCACACCGCGTTGGATGCTCTGCAGGTGGTCTTCATGACATCCGCTCAAGGCCAAACCATCTCAATCGCGGGCGGCGCTGGGTCGGCTGAGACCGATGTCATTATCGTAGGGACGGGTATTGACGCTGGTAGCATCCAATCTGCACTTGCGTGGATTGGGGCGAATGCCTCTGCCTCGGTACTGGATGGAGGAGGTACAGTGTCTGCGGCAACTGCAACGCTAGCCTCCGCTGGTCAGATTCTCGTCATGTTCTACAATGCCTCTGGCCAGGAGACGCAGCTGCATCTTGTGGGTCTGTCCTCTACCTTTGCGAACACCTTCACGGCAACGAACACTGACGAAAGCGACTTGCTAGCAAGGTTTAACGACAACATCAAGCTTTACTCCGGTACGAACTGGGGTGGTACGTTCAACCTAGATGAGTAATGTTCGCTCAAACTAAGTAAAGATTAGGGGGGGCAGTAGCCCCCCCGTTTTTTTATGTCAAATCAAGATCTAAACCACATTGAGCAGTTGCTCAAGGACGGGAAGTATCCCGAGGCAGAGCGTGTTGCGAATCGTTTAAAGACAGACGGTGCTACTAAGCTGGCGGTGCTCGCAAGCATTGCGTTGAAGTCGGGCGATAGGCAGCGCGCTGAGGTGTTATTCCAACAGGCCCTAGCATTGAATCAGCAGCATGGGCTCGCGTTGGTGAACTACACAAAGCTGCTTATTGGCCAAAGGAAGTTTCGTCAGGCCCTGCCTTTGGCCGAGCAAGGGTTTAAACAAAGCCCCAAAGAGGAGTCGGTCGCCCTGTGCTATGTCCAGTGTCTCGCGGAGACAGACCGCTTCAACGACGCGACGAAGGTTCTGGCGGCTCACCTCGCGAAAGACAAGCCCTCTATCGCCGTACTCGTTGCGCAGGTCTCTGTTCTGCGGGCCGACCTTCGCGCAAAAGAGGCGCTCGAAGTTCTGGAGCGCGCTCTCAGCCTCTATCCGGATAACCCAGAGCTCGAACGCGCACAAGCCGATGTCTACGCTGAGATGGACCCCAGTAGCGCCCTTGAGTATTTTCGCAAGCTTAGCGAGAAGAACAACACCATCCAAGCAACCTGGAACCGGTCATTCGTCGAGCTGAGGCTTCAGCTCTTCGATGAGGGATGGGAACATTACGAGGCCGGTCTCGAAGAGAAAATCGGCAAGATTGGCCGACCCCTTCCTGCACAGGTCCTCGGCGTGCCTAGAGTCACGGACATTTCCGCGCTCGACCCGCAAAAATGGACAGTATTCGTGGCAGAGCAAGGGCTCGGTGACCAGGTGCTTTTCCTTGGGGCGCTCAGACAGGCCTTGGCTGAGGTGAACAAGCCGGCGTACATCGGGGAAGAAAGGATGCTGCCCATTATTCGACGTAGCGTCCCAGATCTCCCGGTCTACCCCTACGCCATGGGTCTCAACCTCGCAAAGCAAACGCACCGCGTGAACGGTCTCTTCCCAATAGGATCACTCCAAAAGACCTACCGACGATCCAAGGACGCGTTTAAGCAGACTCAATTCCCTTACCTCCTACCCAACCCAGACCTGGTCACGAGGTATCGCGAGCGCTTGACACAAAAGGCGGAGGGAAGGCCCCTGATTGGCCTCTCGTGGCGAGGCGGCTTCTGGGATCGCCAAAAGCGAACCAAGAGTTTTGAGTTGGAATACTTTGCGCCGCTCATGCGCGCGTTAAACGCGACTTTCATCTCCCTTCAGTACGGTGACGTCGCAGCAGAGCGCGACTATCGCAAGGAGCACAACCTCCCACTCACCTTCATCGAGGGCATTGATTTCAAGAAGGACATTGACGGCTGGTTCGCGCTGGCCTGCGCCTGCGACCACATTGTGTCGGTCTCCACAGCGCTGGTGCATTTCGCTGGTGCTGCTGGAAAGACTGTGGACCTTCTCATTGGCGACGGACAGGCACCCTTCATCTGGGGGACGGGAGAAGGACAGTCGCTCGCCTACCCATCCATTCAGATCCACCGAAAACAGGGCCATGAGAGCACTGAGGCATTCTTTCAACGCACCGCCGAGTACCTGACATGTCGATTTACTCAAAGGTAAAGGACCACCTTCCCAAGTCAAAGAGCGTCATCTCCGACGACGAAATGCTGCTCTTGAACCGGCGGGACTTCCACATGACGCAGATCTCTGCGGTCCATGCTTCCATGGGCAGCATTGGCGCGAAGCTTGGCTACCCCTATCGAGTTCTCATGGGGCTACTCGACGCGATCGTGGCGGGACTAAGGGACACCAGAATGAACATCATCCTGGCGGACCCCACGCTCACCCTTGCTGCCTATCAGTGCTGGGTGCGCGCGGGTGGCGGTGGGGACCGAGTCATCACCTATGCCCCCCGTGGGCTAGCGGTGATGCCTAAGTCCACGGCGCTGGTGCAAGAGCTCATCGATGATTTCGTCGCCACCACCAATCAGAACCCAGCTGGACGCCCACCGGAAGACCGAAAAGCACTTTTCACACTCGTGATTGGCAACACCAAGACCGCTGAGCAGACCCTCTTTGCGGTAGACCGGTTCGTTGAGGCAGAACGCGGCATGCTTGTCCTGAAAGACTACGCCCGTGTCGATGCGTTCGACGAACGCGAGTACTTGGAATCTAAGCTTGTCTTTCCAACCATTACCTTCGAGGGCCACGCACTCGCCTTCAAACTCTAGCCAGATATGGCTTACAAGAGCCTCCAGGTTATTGTGTCCTATTACTCGGAGAGGCCGGCAGCACCCCTTCAACGACTACTTGGACAGCTCACTCTGGCTGGCGTGAGTCCATTGGTGGTGGTGAACCAGGCACGCAGCGTGGCTTGGCAGTCTTTGACTGAGCTCCGTAAGTGTCGAGTTCTTGAACGCGCCAATACTGGCATGAACATTGGTGCATGGCTCCACGGCATCAGGCTCATCCGCGCACAGGCATACGTCTGCCTACAGGATGAATGCTTCATGCAGACATCGCAGGCCCTTGAAGCCTATGAGAACCTTATTCAGCAGCATCCAAGAGTTGGGCTCTGGGGCGAAACATTGAACACGCGTTGGGCGCACCCCTGGAAGGCTCTTACCGAGGAGGGGCACAGCGCAGCAGACGCTGAACTCCGCAGTCGAGCCGCCCTTTATGCACGCAAGCTTGCCCATTACGGTCTGCCCATGGCCACAACTGCGGTTCACTTGCGCTCCTTAGTCTGGGGATTTGATCAGCAAACAGCCGCGCTCCTGCAGCAGCTCCCAGATGGTCACACCAAGCATGACTGCATTGCACTGGAGATTGGCGCAAGCCAACTCGTAATGTCAAAAGGCCGGAAAATTGCACAGACTGCTCGCGAGCCCTTTACCTACTTTGGGCACTCGGAATGGCGCCAAGACGGTCTCTCAAAGGAGCCCTCCTATGCAGCCTAGAGTGTTGATCGTCGGGGCCGGCTTTGCCGGAAGCGTTGCCGCCCGAGTATTGGCGGAGCGAGGCATGTCTGTCACGGTGCTGGACGCCCGGCCGCACTTGGGCGGGAACACCTACGACCCACTTGATGCCCATGGGGTACGCATTCACCAATATGGGCCCCACATCTTTCACACGAATAGCGAGCGCGTGATTGCGTTTCTCAGCCGCTTCACAGAATGGCGGCCCTATGAGCATCGAGTACTGGCCAAAGTGGGCGAGCAACTCCTCCCCATTCCTATCAACCGCAAGACCATTAACAAGCTCTATGGACTTTCGCTCACAGAGGAGGAGTGTGCCGCCTACTTGGAGCGCGTTCGGGAGCCACGCGAATCAATTACGACCTCGGAGGACAACGTCCTGGCAAGTGTTGGACGAGACTTGTGCGACAAGTTCTTCTCCGGCTACACCCTTAAGCAATGGGGCATTCCGCTAGGCGAACTCTCGGCTTCTGTTGCGGCCCGTATCCCTACCCGCACCAACGATGACGACCGCTACTTCACGGACCAGTTCCAAGTCATGCCATCTCCTGGCTACACGGAACTCTTTCAGAAATTGCTCGACCACCCATCCATCGAAGTGCGGCTCGGCTGCCGCTACAACCGGGGAGATGAGTCAGGGTTTGACCATCTTGTCTACACTGGCCCGATTGACCAGTTCTTCCACAAAATCCATGGCGCTTTGCCCTATCGCAGCCTGCGGTTCGAGCATGAGCACCTCTCGCAGCCCGACTATCAGCCCGTGGGCACCGTCAATTATCCGAACGACTTTGAGTACACACGCATCACCGAGTTCAAGAAGTTGACTGGCCAGGTGTGCGATGGCACCTCTATTGTGCGGGAGTATCCCACCAGCGGGGGCGATCCTTACTACCCTATCCCAAGACCAGAGAATCAGACCCACTACGAGCAGTATCGACAGCTCGCCGATGCCGAGAAGCAAGTGACCTTCCTTGGGCGCCTTGCAGAGTACAAGTACTACAACATGGATCAAGTTGTAGCCAGGTCGCTGAAGGTTGCAACTGAGCTCGAAGTTGCGATCAAAACGAGATGAAGACCACCATCTTTTGTGTTGCGCACAAGGCGCCTGCCGTCCGGCTGCCAGCAGGCATTAAGACGCTGGGTGTGGGCCAATACGACGCTGCCGACTATTTCACGGGTAATGGCGACCATATAAATCACAAAAACCCTCGTTACTCGGAGGTGAGTGCGATCTACTGGTTACTCAACAACACCTGCCCTGAGTTTGATGAGTCGGACATGATTGGTCTTTGTCATTACCGACGGTTCTTCGAGGGTCTTCAAAGGGCCAACGCTAAACATGCCGCCCCAGGCCAGGCTCAGCTGAGCGTGCAGGACTTTAATGCCCAAGCGGCTGCATTCAGCCCCCTTGACTTTGTACCCCACTTCAGCAAGGGCGAGTGGCTCATTCCAAACCCTGTGGACCTAGGACGCAGCACGCTTCAGTTTTACTCTGAGAAACACCTTGGCGCTGCACACGATATTGAGCTCGCCTATGAAGCGGCGACAGAGAGAGGCTTATGGAATCCAGAATTCTCCGAGCTGCAGCTTTATAAAAATACTCAACTCGTACCGTACTGTATGAGTATTCTGCCAAGAGAGCAGTTCAAGGCGATCTGGACAAAGATCTTATCCACGCTCTTGGCAATTGAGCCACAAGTCACGAACCCCCAAGACCCATACCAAAAAAGGAACATGGGATTCCTTGCCGAGAGACTGCACTCGTCCGCATTGTTCTACGCAGAGCGCAATGGCGCGTGCCTCCAGAGAGCACGAGTGGTTCAGGTGGGCTAGCGTTCAGCACATATCTAATGGCAGTTCTTGCTGACGAGATAGCGAAATCAATCGGGCGCCGAACATCAATGCTGTGTTTGTAACTTTCGGGCCACCATGCGAGTCGCATTCAACCTCTGGGCGAATTAAAACTAAGTCTTGAAACGTCTGTCGCAATAGGAGCGCATTAGAGACGCCCTTCTCCACTCCCTCAAAGTCGTCAATAATAAAGACCGACTCCGCGTGCCGAAGCTCCTTGATGTACTCGATGTCTTCACCCGACAGTCGCCCATCCAAGAAAAAACAATCCACCTTGCCCCTGTGCTGGTTGAGCATCGCGCGGAACATCTCCGTAGAGGCGGTCTTCGCGTGGTAGTGAATCTTTTCCGCTGACTTGAAGTCAGCTATGAACCCGTCTGGCACGCCAAAAGCATCGAAGCTGAAATCGCAGGTATGCAGGGCTGACAACCCCGCGCCCCCGCCCTCTCCGAGCGCAAGCGTGGAACGGCCGATGAATGTGCCAACCTCCGCCACCACCCTGGGCCGAAAGTAGCGGGCGAGCAGGTACAACTTGATGATCGCGCTCTTACTAATAGAGCCTGCCGTCTCCTGCGGGAAGCGTTGGTGGATGACCCTACTTGCCTCGAGTATGCGGTCCGCCTTCAGCGAAACCGATGGCAGCACGCGAGAGGAAGCCTCAAGCCTAGGCCAGAACGCCTCGCTCAACATGGCCTCAGACAGAAAGAATTTGCTCATTGGCACTCTCTTTAGTGACGAATTTCCGTCTGATATAGTGCCTCAAGTTATGTGGAGACGCTATGTGTGGTGTTGCAGGTTGGATCTCGAGGAGTCTGAACAGTCAGTCGTCGGTGGAGCAGCGGACTGCTGAGGCCCTGGTCCAGGATGTACTCTCTCACCAGCACCATAGAGGCCCCGACGCTCGCGGACTCTGGGCTAGCGACAATGGTCAAGTAGTCTTCGGCCACAATAGGTTGGCTATTGTTGAGCTCTCTGAGGCCGGAGCTCAGCCTATGGTCGATGCCCAGAATGACTGGGTTGTTACCTACAACGGAGAGCTTTACAACTACAAAAAGCTTCGCCAAAGCCTAGAGACTCAGCACAAAATTCAATTCAAGGGTAACAGCGACACAGAGGTATTCCTCTATGGCGTGAAGGTGTGGGGGATTGATGAGTTTCTTCGCAAGGCCGACGGCATGTTCGCTGCAGCGTTGTACAGCCAAAGCGCTGGTGTCACCTACCTGGTTCGTGACAAGGCTGGAGAAAAGCCCCTTTATTTCACCGAGCGTCCAGATGGGCTCTACTTCGCCTCTGAACTGAGCCCGCTGGTGAAGGGCCTCAGTGCAACGCCTGTTCTGGATCGGGATGGGTTGGCCTTGTACCTCATGCTGCGCTATGTGCCGGCGCCATTCACCATTTACGACT
>Ga0315905_10001319_pt1 | contig 26623 bp, 24 predicted proteins | sample LakEriMetagenome_5_FD_203522 | JGI IMG/M metagenome (GOLD analysis project Ga0315905, IMG submission 203522) | Freshwater fungal communities from buoy surface, Lake Erie, Ohio, United States - Buoy 4 MA121 | ecosystem: Environmental > Aquatic > Freshwater > Lake | place: USA: Lake Erie, Ohio...
TTCGGAAGAAAAGAAATCATCTTGTTCATTATTTTTTTGTTTTTTATTGATGCATATTACAAAAGAGATATTTACTCTTGGAAATTCATTCTCATTTTAAGTTCGCTACTCACAATTGCAACACTTTTTCATGAATTGATTGTTTTTTATGTTCCTTACCTAATGCTCATTTACCTATTTAATTACTTAACAGAAAAAAAAGGAAATTTACTGAAGATAGCTGTAGTAGGTGCTTCTGCTTTTATTCCGGCGTTTATTATTTTTACGATTGGGAAAGACATCAATGAAGGAAATTCTTGGACTATATTCAAAAATATTGGAGTAGCTGAAAATGTGATGAAGGGTATTTTTGATTGGCCTAAAGAGGGATTCGGCAAAGGTAAAGTCAATGCTCTCACCTTCGCAAAAGAGAGAAATTACGAATTATATGCAATTTCTTACATCATTACTTTAATCGTTTTTTTTACGGTCTTATTCAAACAAACTAAATTTAAAATACCATTTGTTAAAATAGGATTAATTCATCTTGCACTACTAACACTTAGCTTTCCTATGTTTTTTCTTACCATCGACTGGGGAAGATGGCTAAATATACATTTCATTTGTATGGCTTTTGTGTTGATCTTATTTTATGAAAGAAGAAACCCTTTGGAAACGACGAGTATAAAATCATTTACATCCAATAATTTGTCTTTTCGAAACCTAATAAAATCTCTTGGTTTTCTACTCTTGGTTTTTGGATTTTCTATGGATCACGTTGAAATCGGTTTTAAATTAGGACAGAATAATTTTTTAATAGCCTTAAGGGACATATTTTGGAATATTCGACATTTAAATTTTTAAATTTGTCGTAGTATAATAATAGCATGCAAAAAACAATATTAATAACTGGGGGATGTGGTTTTGTTGGTTCAAACCTAGCAATTGCATTTAAACAAGCAAATCCCTCAAATCAGATTATTGCATTAGATAACTTAAAACGGAGAGGTTCAGAACTGAACATTGCTCGTTTAATAGCAATGGACATAAAGTTTGTTCATGGTGACATTCGTAATGTGGAAGATTTTGATGAAGTTGGTCACATAGATATACTGATTGATGCTGCCGCAGAGCCATCAGTAGTTTCTGGTATGGAAACTACTCCAGACTATTTAATCAATACTAATTTAGTTGGTACAGTTAACTGTTTGAATTTTGCGCTAAAAAACAAAGCATTGTTTGTACTCTTATCCACAAGTAGGGTCTATCCTATTGGTTTGTTGAATGAAATACCTTTGACGGAGAATTCAACTCGATTTACATTCAATGATACCGAAAACAAGATTGTTGGGGTGAGTGAAAAAGGGGTGAGTGAACAATTTCCTTTGCATGGAGCAAGATCTTTCTATGGTACAACGAAATTAGCTGCAGAACTTTTAGTGGAGGAATATGCTGCCTTTTATGGACTGAAAACAATTGTCAATCGTTGTGGAGTACTCACTGGAGCGTGGCAAATGGGAAAAGTGGATCAAGGCGTAGTGGTACTTTGGATGGCAAAACATTTCTGGAAAAAAGAATTGGGATATTTTGGATTTGGAGGCGAAGGAAAACAAGTACGCGATATGTTGCATGTACATGACCTATATCGTTTGCTTGAAATTCAATTAGCCAACCCTTCCGTTTACGCTGGCAAACCATGGAATGTAGGAGGAGGTGAAACAGTCTCTGTTTCATTACAAGAATTGACTCACATTTGCGAGAAAATAACAGGTAATAAAATCCAAATTAAAAGTGTCAAAGAAAATCGTGTCGCTGATATCCCTTGGTACATTACAGATGCTTCAGAAATCAAAAAAGTAGCTGGATGGGAACCAAAATACACAGTGGAAATGATTATGCAAGATGTATTTGATTGGATGAAGGAAAATGAGGGGATGTTAAAACCTATTTTGGAGTAATTAGTGAATAGTAATTAGTGAATAGTAATTAGTGAATAGTAATTAGTGAATAGCAGTACTAATAACTAAGCACTAGTCACTAATCACTTAAAAAAAACAACATGAAAATAGCATTAGTAACCGGATCGTCGGGGTTGATAGGTGGAGAATCGGTAGAGTTTATGTCAAAAAAGTTTGACTTAGTGATTGGCATAGACAATGACATGCGCTCGTATTTTTTTGGAAACGAAAGTTCAACAAATTGGAATAAAAACCGGTTAGAAGCATCTTGTTCTAATTTTAAATCGTACCAAGCTGATATAAGGTCTGTAGATGCATTGTCTCCGATTTTTGAAAAATATGGAAACGATATTGCTTTGATTATACATACGGCGGCTCAACCGAGTCACGACTGGGCTGCAAGAGAACCTTTAACTGATTTTGGAGTAAACGCAACAGGAACGATCAATTTATTAGAAATGTGTCGTTTGCATTGCCCTGAAGCTGTTTTTATATTTACTTCAACAAACAAAGTATATGGAGATACTCCTAACTTTTTGCCATTAATCGAACAAGAAAAACGTTGGGAAATTGACGCAACACATCCTTATTTTACGGATGGAATTGATGAATTAATGAGCGTAGATCAAACCAAACATTCGGTTTTTGGTGCAAGTAAAGTTGCCGCTGATATTATGGCACAAGAATATGGAAAATATTTTGGAATTAAAACAGGTATTTTCAGAGGGGGATGTTTAACAGGGCCTAATCATTCAGGAGCTCAATTACATGGATTTTTAGCTTATTTGATGAAATGTGCCATCACCAAAGATCACTATACTATTTTTGGTTATAAGGGAAAACAGGTTCGTGACAACATTCACAGTTATGATTTAGTAAATATGTTTTGGCATTTTTACCAAGATCCAAAAGCGGGAGAGGTTTACAATGCAGGTGGAGGAAGACATGCGAACTGTAGCATGTTGGAAGCGATTGATTTGTGTGAAGAAATCACCGGTAATAAAATGAATTTTAGCTATTCAGAAACCAATCGTATTGGTGATCACATCTGGTATATCAGTAATTTGAACAAATTCAAATCGCATTATCCTACTTGGGATTGGAAATATGATTTAAAAGAAACCTTAGCAGAAATGTATAATGGTATTAAATCCAGATCTTAATCTACCGATGAAATTAAGTGTTGTTATACCTGCATATAATGAAAGTGAATCAATCCCTGAGACACTTTCGACATTATATGCAACATTACAAAGAGAAAATATACCCCATGAAATTTTAGTTGTAAACGACAATTCAAAAGACACAACATTAGAGGTACTCAATGAATTGCAAAATACAATACCTACGCTAGTTGTACATACGAATCACGGTCCGAATGGTTTTGGTTATGCTGTACGCTATGGCTTGGAACGTTTTTCGGGTGATGTTGTCGCTGTGATGATGGCAGATTTATCTGATTCTCCAGAAGATCTAGTTAAATTTTATTCAAAAATTCAAGAAGGATACGATTGTGTTTTTGGAAGTCGCTGGATAAAAGGAGGTGCAGTATACGATTATCCAATGTTGAAAAAACGCATTAATCGCGTTGCTAATTGGATCGTAAAAGTTGTATTTCGTTTGAAATACAATGATTGTACGAACGCTTTCAAAATGTATCGCAAAGAAACGATTGAAGGTATCAAACCTTTTCTCGCTCCTCATTTCAATTTAACCCTCGAATTACCTTTAAAAGCGATTGTGAGGGGATATTCATACACCGTAATACCAAACTCATGGACAAATCGAAAATACGGTGAATCAAAATTAAAAATCAAAGAAATGGGGAGCAGGTATTTTTTTATTATGCTTTACTGTTTGATCGAAAAATATTTTTCCAGAGGGGATTTCAATAAAAAATAAGATAGAATGAAATTAAAAAAAATGATTTTTAAGTTATTAGAATTTCTAATACACAAATACTTCATTTTTTTCTTAAAATGTTTTATTTACCTAAAAGTGAATCAAAACAAATCAAAACAAAATATAAATCAAAATTCAATTGCCGTAATTAATACATTCGATCAAGCAGGAGGGGCTGCAAACTTAGCATTTGCATTAACAGATAAAATAGTGAGTATCTTTGAGGTGAAGTATTTTGTAAAATTCAAGAACTCAGAAAAGCCCTGGATAGAAAAAATAATGAATTTTAACTCAACCCTTTTTTCAGATTTATTAGTTAAAGAAGCTAAAAAAAGTGGATGGATTGAATTTAACGGATTTGACGCACTAAATCTTTTAAAAAACAAGTTTTATCAAAAAGTAAAAGTAGTACACTTGCATAATTTACACGGTGATTTTTTTTCACCTGCACTCTTTCCTTATCTTTTTAAAAACAAAAAAACCATTTGGACCATTCACGATGAAGGATTCATTACGGGTCATTGTTCCTGTACGTTGGGGTGTGAAAGATGGAAAATAGGTTGTGGAAATTGTCCCGACTTAACTATTTATCCTCCTGTTTTAAAAGACAATACAAAAGAAGTACTAAAAATGAAAAAAAAATGGATTAATCAAATGAATCCTACCATAATTACCCCTTCTTTTTGGCTAGAACAACGAGTAAGGATAGCATACCCAGCATTAAAAAACATTAAAACAATTCCGAACGGGATAGACACAACTATATTCTATCCGAAAAATAAATTAGCATCGAAAAAAGCATTAAATTTTCCACTGGATAAAAAACTAATTCTCTTTGTAGCTGAATTTTCAACAAACAACCCTTTCAAAGGGGGAACTATTTTGCGTGAAATAATACAACAAAACACAAATAAAAACTTAATATTCATTACAGTTGGGGAAAAAAATGAATCCTCATTTGAGAACCATGTTACTTTTCCTTTTATTTCAAATCGTGTAGAACTTGCAAATCTATACAACGCGTGTGATGTGCTCCTCTACCCTACGCAAGCGGATAATTTACCTTTGGTTGTATTAGAATCAATGGCCTGTGGAACACCTGTAATTGCTTCTAGATTAGGAGGAATACCTGAAATCATTTCAGACCATGAAGATGGATTTTTAATAAATGATTACAAAAATGAAAAAGAATTCATAGAAGTGCTAAACAACTATATAAATCTCACAAAAGAACAACAGGGGAACATTGAAATAAATGCGACAAAAAAAATAAACAATTATTTTTCATTGGATAAAATGGTAGCAAATTACCTTAAACTGTATAAAGAAGTAAGCGCTTAAATGAAAAAAAAATATTCTTTAAAGGTTCCATTACAAATTAAGGAAGAATACATTTCGCTTTACAATTCCAGGAATGAATATACATTCCAATTAGAAGAAAATATCAAAATTTTAAAAAATGTATTTGTTTCAACGAACGGAAATGTACTTCATAAGTTCCTAATCCCTCTCAATAGTGGAGAAAATTTAATTGGAAAAACAGATAAAAACTTTTATTTCCAACGATGGAAAAAAACCTTAGAACAATTCCTCGTTTGTAAATATGGATCAAGTTTAAATTTATACTCGTGCGATAACATAAATAGTTACTTCACCATTCACACTCCATGGTTTGGATATTTTTCTTGGGTTACAACCTATTTGCCTCGTTTATTAACAGCAATAGATAAGATACCCGATGCTATCCTCATTTATCCAGAGGAATGGGATAAAATAAGTTATGTAAGGGAATCATTACTACTTTTCAAAGATTTAAAAACCCTAAAAATACCGGCAGACCACCACATCATTATACCAAAGTTCGCCCTGATTCCTTGTAGAAAATGGACATCTCATTTTGACCAAGGTATGCTCGAAAAAATGAAATCTGAAATGTATGACTTACTGAATATCATCCCAACGACAACGCCAACCAAAAAAATATACATCTCAAGAAAAAAAGCAAAACGAAGAAAAATTTCCAATGAAATTGAATTGGAGATTTTATTAAAAAAATACGATATAGTATCTATTTGCTTTGAAGACCTAAGTTTTAGTGAACAAGTCACATTGATGAGCGAAACTAAATTAATCATTGCTTCGCATGGTGCTGGCCTCACAAACATCAATTTCCTTCATGCAAAGTCAACTGTGATTGAATTGAGCCCTAAATTAGATGATTTCAATAAATTCAGATTTCCTTTTTGGAGAATGGCTGAATTGCTCCAACTAAACTACTATAGTTTATTTTGCAATAAAACCAATGATCCATTAGATGAATACGAAGCAGACATAGAAGTAAATTTAACGGAATTAGAAAAACAAATTAAAAACCTGAGTTCGATTCTTATTTGATTAATACCAAGATAATTAAACTTCCTCCCTTGAGGTGTCCCGAAAACTTTCGGGAGAGTTGGGTGACTTGTAATTCAAAGCAATTCTTGATTAATAATTTAATTTTCAAACACTTAAATCACCTCCCTTAATCCCTCCTCGAGGAGGGAAACCAAAGACACTCTGTTAATTTGCAAATTAGCAATGGTTCAATAATCAAACTCAGGTTAAAAGCTTATCTTAAATCGATACGATAATAGTTTTCATTTGAAATAGGATCAGATATGCTTTCTTTTACAAAAGGTTTTAACCGTGAAGGAATAATTGCTCCTGATGTACAAAATACCCAGTTTATATGCTTTTCTTTTAAAAATCGAAATTGGATGGATTCAAAATTCAATTTATTCGTTGGACTTTCTTCAAAATAATATTTAAGTTGATTTTTTGGACTAAAAACATTTGAGGAAGAACTAAAGGGATAAGTATAATAAGGATAATTGATATCTACATACTGAAAATAATTGTTATCCATACAATATTTTGCGGGTAAATAAGAATACTGTAGCACTGAATGAAATTGTTCTAAAATCGAATCTGAGAATAAATAAGCAATGAATGTGGGCGGATGCTTCTTTAAGGAAGACAATAACTGTTTTTGAGTATGATAACTATATACGTCCTTATTAATTCGTTTAAAACCCGGAAGGAAATGAAACGAAAATACCTGATAACTATTGACGATAGAAAAACAAAAAAGAATACTAATGAAAAGGTAAAATGATTTTTTTTGAAAGTACACTAAAATAAATCGCATACTATATAAGAGCAAGGTGATTAATACCAAATTATAAAGAGGTAACAAATTCGTGATAAATTGATCTGAATTTAAACCATACAAAATCAACGTTAAGAGCGCTCCTCCAAAATAACTTAAAACAACTAAATAAATGAGCGAAATAAACCGTTTTGATAAAGGAATTCTAAAAAGCTTGACAAGAAGTAGATATGGCAAATAAAGAATAAAAAACCAACTGATGGGAAAAAACATTTTTTGAATAACACGAAAAACCTCCCCTTTCCAATTCAATCGCTCCAAAAAATAATTGAAATAACTTGTCTTCGTAGAAATTTCCTTAGAAACACCAAAACCAAAGAAAGCAAAAAACGCCAAATAGATAATTACAAAAAGAATAAATGGAATAAATAATCGAAGATATTTCTTATTGCGTTTAATAAGCAGTAAAAAGCCGATAAAAACGGCACTAACAACCCCAGGAAATACACCAACCGAAGCAATTAATAAGGAGTTAAAAGCAAAAAATAAAAGGCGATAATCAGTTTTTAAAATACCTAGGACAAACAATCCGGAGAAAATGTAAACGGGCAAATGTTTCTGACCAAAATAAGAATAAACAATCGTTTGCTTGACAAAGCCTGGAATACTAAAAACAGCAGAATCAAAGAAATTTCCATCATTAAAAAATCTTTCATAAACACCTAAATACAATGGACCGACAAAAATGCATACAATTAGTAATAGATATCGATACTTTAACAATTTAAAATGTTCAATCAGAGCCAATAAAACCAACACATACAACCATAATAAGAGTGGATAGGTAACAAATAACAAATTATATACATAAGATCCGCCAAAAAAAGCAGTAATCATTCCATTCAACCACAGTTCAAAATAATGATAGGGTTGAACTCCTGTAAATAAATCAGGATAAAATTGAGAGTATATAGATGTCCTATTTTCTATGCCATAATGTACCAATTGATAGGAAGTAGCTGCATAATCATAAATATCATCTGAGATAACATACAATGCTCCTTTAGAAAAATCATAATGGAAAAGGAATTGTAGGAGATAGATAGGTATAAAATAGAATAGAAGCCCTAGGTGATTTAAGATCGAAGGAAAAGAAATTCTAAAATTAAATTTGAAATATCGTAAGTAAATTAGATAACCAACTATAATTGGATATAAAATAAAAACGGTTTTAAAATGAGTATCATAAATTGCAAAAGCAGAAATAAAAAAAGTAAGGAATAAAACTATTAAACTAATAACATTAAATTTATTATCATATTTATAGTTATTTTTTAGATTAAACATAATTAATTGTAAAAGGTAAAAAACTTTAAAATGAAAAAATCAAGCATATGATTAACTTTACAAAATATCTTTAATGATGCTATTAATTTTACTACCGAGTGTTTTTTCGTAATTCAAACTATCATATTTTTTTCTAGCATTTACACCCATCTCACCCCAGCTATTCCTCTTCTCCCAGGCTCTTTCTAGAGTATCTTTTACACTTGCAACAGAAAAATTATCAATAACAAATCCATTTACTCCATCTTCAATTAATTCATCAACACCTCCAACATTTGTAATAATAATAGGTCTTGCATTATACATAGTTTCTGTAATTGACAACGATTTTCCCTCGAATCTTGAAGTATGTATAGCAATATGATTATTTGACCAAATTTCAGAAAAATCAAAATTTGGACTTGAAATAGTACAAAATTCGAGTTTATAATTTTCAATTTTAAATTTCAACACCTCTAAATGTGGTCCATCTCCATAAAAATTAAAACGAACATTCCTGTTTTTCCAATCACCTTGACTAAGTGCTTCAAGCAATAAATCTAAGCCCTTGTGATAAAATTCAAACCTACCTACATATGCAATTGAATAATTAGTAGTATCTGCTAATATGGCTTTTTTTTGATAATTATATTGAAATGGATTCTTTAAAACCTTTAGATTTTCCATTGGCTTAAGCATACTTACAAATAAAGATTTATTTCGCTCTGAAACAAAAAAAATAGATTTTGCGATGGAATATAAACTTAAAAAATTTTTATAATTGTAATTTGAAACTTGTGACCAATGAGCTTCTGTTACCAAACCATTGATAATTATAAAAGGAATATTCAATTGCTGACACAATTTCATCTCATTATACGAAGAAAAAATAGCACCTTCATTTATTACAACTATATCTGGTTTAACCTTAATTAGATTTAACTTTAAATCTAAACTTCCGTATATCCTGGTTTTTATAAACGATTTTAATTTACTGTCATTTTTTGGTGAGGTAATTAATTTAATCCCATTTTTTATTAAAGTATCTAAAAATGAATCTTTATAATGAACAAAAGCATAGGCCTGATGATTTTGAGATATTTCCAAAGCCGCATTTATCCATAATTTTTCACTGCCTCCGTAAATATGATTTGTACTAACAAAGAAAACTTTCATTTAAAATATTTTTTATTCAATTGTGAGATCGTTGATTTCGGATTTTTGATAAAGAATTCTTTTAAAAAAAATGAAGATCTAATCAAATCTTTCCATGAAACTAAATCAACATACTGTCTCATAAGATTTTGTTTTTCTTCAATTAATTGATTGTTAAATTTTAGAGAATTCAATTTATTTATAATCTTTATACGTTCTTCTATTATTTTAATTTTTTTTCCTAATGTTTGATTACTCCGCGTGGATTGATTGGAAGATCGAAAATAATTCAAAGGTTTATCAATGTAAAACAAATTAGTTTTAGAAAGTAAGTTAATCCAAAAGTACCAATCACCTGAATATTTAAAATCAGTAGGGATATCTTTTAATTGAATCAATTCTCTTCTAAAGACAACAGCACTCGCGTTTGGTATTGTATTATAATCTGTCATGTGTTTAAAAACATGCTCCAGACCATTTGTTTTAAAAGAATTTACCCAACGATGATCATCTAATTGATCAAACCATGCGCGTTCAGTAAATAAATATTCATTATGCTCATCTACTATATTGCTCTGACAATACACTAAACCTACTGAATGGTCATTTTCTAAAATTTCAATCGTACTAGATAAAAAGGTTGAATCACAATAATCATCGCTCTCTGCTATCCAAATGTATTTACCTTTGGCTAACCGAATCCCTTTTTTCCATTGTTTAAACGTAGAACCACTATTTTTATCATTAACAATAACGTAGCTTATTTTTTCATTACCAGTATATTTATTAATGATTTCTAAACTTTTATCTTGAGATGCATCATCCAAAACTATCACTTCGTAATCTAAAAAATCTTGACTTAATATACTTTGTAATCTAAGATCTAAGAATTTTGAATGATTATAATTAGGTATGATTATACTTACAGTTGGCAATTTTTAAAATTTAAAAAAATCAAAATTACTTAAATAAACGATTTTTAATTTTATTAAATACTAGAGATATCAGCTCAGTAACTTTCATTTGATTAAGTCTGTTCTCAAAATCAGCGTTTTTTTTCCAAAAAGTTGTTTGTAAAAACAGTTCGTAATTACTCAATTTTGTATAAATTTCCCTGTGTTTATCAAAAAGATACGCTCTTTTCTCAAGCATCATTTCTTCATCTTTAACCAAACTCTTTATCATAGATTCTTCTTTAATTCTATAATAAAAAATAATATCATGAATATAAATTACCTCACCTCCATTTTTTAAAAGACTTAACCAAAAATCCCAATCTTCCCAACCACGTAATCCTGACTCATCATACCCTCCAATCTTTTCCCAATCCGATTTTCTGAACAAAGCCGTACAATAAATCATATTGTTAAATTTCAGTTTTTCAAAAGAATATGTTTCTAATTTCCATTCTTCATTTACTACTCCAAATTTAAAAGATCTTCCGTATGCCAATTTGTTAGATTCGGAAGATTCTAAGACTTTTACACAATATTCTATGTAATTTTCGGAAATTTTATCATCTGCGTCAAGGGGTAAAATAAATGTGCCATTTGAAGCCATAATCCCACTATTTCTTGCAGCAGCTAAACCGCCATTTTGCTTTTTTAAATATCTAAACCTTTCATCTTTTTTTGTCCAAAAAGACATTATCTCTTCTGTATTGTCAGGAGATCCATCATCTACAACAATACATTCCCAATTTGTATACGTTTGATCTAAAACGGATGTCAAACATTCGTCTAAGTATTCTGCTTGTTTAAAACAAGGTACTATAATTGAAACCATTTTTAAATTTTAATATTTTAAAGATATCTTTTAAGACTAAAATTATATTTAGTTAAATAAATATTATATAACAGTACTTTTATTGCACTAAATATCTTTTTTTTAGACAATAAAATTTTAAATTTCTCACAACTTAAATTATTTATATTTTCTATAGTTGAATAGGAAAACACCTTATATTTTAGAGTTTGTTTTAAAAAAAGAATATGCTTTAAATGTTCATCGTAATTTTTAAATAAATCCATACCTCCATAAAAACCTTTTTCATGAAACCTATAAACAGAAAATAATTCATTAGACCTATATGCCTTTTTATTAGTTTTTTTAAGTAATAAAACATACATATACCAATCACCATATAACGTATTGTTAAAAAAAATTGAATCATTTATATCAATTATGTTTTTAAACATCACTGTACAATTTACCAAATTATTTTGATGATAAAAATCCTCTAATTGATAACTTTTAGAAATAAAATCATGTGAACCAATTATTTCTTCTGTTAATTGATTATTACGAATTATTTTAGCTGAACCACTATGTATAATATAATCTTTATTTGTCTCAAGAAAATCTACCTGCTTCTGTAATTTATAATTATCAATCCAATAATCATCACCTTCACAAAATGCAATATATTTCCCTGAGGATAATGAAAACATTTGTTTTTTAATATTTTCAAAACCAAAATTAACATATTGATTTTCAAATTGATATATAACCTTAAATTTATTAGGATATTTTTGTTCAAATTTTGATATAATTAAAGGTGTATTATCAGTAGATGCATCATCATGTATAATAATTTCAAAATCAAAATTAGTTTTCTGCATCAGAATACCTTCTATACACTTAGATATGAAATTTTCATGCATATAAGTAACTATATGTACACTAACGAATATCTTATTTTGTACATCTTGTTCGTTGAATATGAAATTATCCTGGTTCATTTATTTCTTGAATAGAATTTCTCTTTATATTTCTTTTATAGCTAAACCAAAACCTGTTTTTCCAAAATCATTACCATTATATAACATAAAGTATTTGTTATTATTTTTAAGAACTGATGCATACGCAAGCATTTCTGAATCCCAACCCGCTTCTGATAGAGTTATTATATTGTTTTTCGATTTAATACGTTTCCAATTTTTACCATCTAAAGATTCAGCATATTGAATTTCATAATGCTCACCGTCTTTATTTCTATATCCTCGAGCCCCTCTTGATGAAAACCACATTTTATAAATTCCATTATCTTTTATAACCCATGGTCTAGCAAGAGATTCCCCATAATAATCTGACTCTAAGCATACATCAGGTGATGTTTCCCAATCAATACCATTTTTTGATGTTGCATATTTAATTATAAAAATCGGTTCAAGATTATTATTTACTAAAATCCAATCAGTAAATGTTATATACCACATTTTGAATATTGATTCATCAAAAATTACCATTGGTGCTGAAACTGCTATTGGATCGTACTTATTACGATCAAGTATTGGACCTTTAAACTTTTTATCAAATAATTCACCATTTTTTTTGACAATAACCATACCTATACTTAAAGAATAAGGAGTTGTTTTTCTCCTATTCCAACCACAATAATATAAAAATTTCTCTTCCCCAACATTGACAATTGATGTCATAGTAATACCATTCTCATCAAAACTACCTAAAGTGCCAGGATAAAACAGTGGCTCTTCTTTAATATTTAAAATATTCAATGGATTATTTGCTTCTACATCTATAAAAAATGGTAAACTTGTTATATCATTCGTTCGAGTTGAATAATATATTCTCCAAACATCGTTTTCAATAGGGTCTATGAAAGCGTCTTGTGCGTAACCTGTATTATATACATTATTACTAAAGATATGACCTTTTTTAATCCACATATATACTATTCTTTAAAATTTCTTAATCCTTTAGTTAATCTATTGTAATAATATTCATCATACCCATAATCTTTTGACACTTGACAAATTGCATCGATGTTATAATTCACTCTAATTATCTCAAATTTTTTACCATCGAAAATTGCAAATGAAGCTCTGGGGTCAAAATCTCTTGGTTGACCTACAGAACCTGGATTACAATATATCTTTTCTCCAAATTTTAAAATTTGAGGAATATGAGTATGTCCTGAACAAAAATAATTTCCGTCTATATCATCAAAATATCCTGATTTTATTTCAAATAAATATTCATCTATTGGATTACTCCAACCGGCATGTACTAAAGACAAACATTCAGTTTTTATATAAATTGGTAAACTTCTAAGCCAACTTAAATTATTATCAGTGATAATTTTTTTCTGAATTTCTATACAATCATTGGCGGATTTTGATCTTATACATTTTGTGTCAGAGATCATATACCAATCATGATTTCCTAAAATACATTTAATATTTCTTCTTATAAGTTCATCACAACATTCATTTACTTGTGGATAATAACCAACAATATCACCTAAACAATAGATTTCATTTATATTAGTTTTATCTATATGTTGTAAAACAGCTTTTAAAGCTTCATAATTACCATGAATATCACTTATTATTGCAATCATATACTATATAATCCTCCAAATATCTTATTACCTTAAAATCTTTATTAAGGATTTTCTTATGAATATCAATTTCGATATTACCATTATAAAAATATTGAACAGCTAATTTTGATTCATTAAATCCATATAAAGTTCTAATTGATGTTGCAGAAGAAATTCTTGGATTTATTTCTATTAGTTTTATTTGATTTTGTTCGACTCGAAACTGAAAGTTTGTTGGGCCTATAGGTAAAACAGTGTTACTTATGTCAGCAATTACCTTTTCAAAACCAATATCTTCAAATACAGCATATTCTGTATAACCAGAATATGCTAATTTTCTCTTTAAAGGTAAAAAATCTAACAACTTTGAATTACTGTCAAAAAAAGCTGATACTGAATATTCAGATTCATCATTTCCTATTAAAGGTTGATAAATATAATCAACTAATTTATTTTTATCAAGTTTAAGAAAATCATTTAATTCATTTAATTCATTTAATTTATATATACCTCTAGATCCATTTCCAATTCTTGGTTTTGCAATAATTGGAAAATTAAGACCATCTATTTCTAATCTTGTATCTATTAAATATTCACTTAATGATTCTTTAAATTTTTTATAAAATACCCACTTGTCTTTGCATTGTTCGATTAAATTGAAACTATTTAATAATATTACTGTACCAAGATGATTTATTTTATCTCTGTTTAAATTCCAGATGTACATATCATCATCAATACCTGGAATTATAATATTAATTTCATTTTCAATTATTGTTTCACATAACCAATTTATATAATTTGGTGATTTAGTAACTGGAGCAATTATAACTTCATCACTAAAAACATTTGCAGCAGAATGGTTATAAATTGTTGATCCATATAGATATACTTTTAAACCTGAATGCTTTAACGATTTTAGAATTCCATAACCAACTACGCCTGAGGCTCCTGAAACTAGGACTTTAATCACAACAGTAAATTTAATTATTATAAAAGTAAACTTTAATAATTGAATCTAAAATTTTACTTTTTGAAGGTAATAATTTTTTTTCAAGATTATTAGCGAAAGGAACAGGAACATCTTCATAAGCAACAATTTTAATAGGAGCCTTTAAAAATCCGAACAAATTTTCAACAATTAATGAAGAAAGATGCTCAGCAAAACTTCCGCTTCTGTTAGATGTATCAGCTATAACAACTCTACCAGTTTTTTTCACTGAAAAATAAATATTATCAAGATTCAATGGATTAATAGTTGATATCTCTATAATTTCAACACTAAGATTTAGTTTGATAAATTCGTTTTCAAGTTCATTAGCGGTTTTTACACAACCTGAAACTACAAGCAAAGTCAATTTATTCCCCTCTCTTATAATTGAAGAATTTCCTATCTGAATTTTAAAATTTAAATCAACTTCTGATTCTTCGTAAAACAATGTTCTATCTGAAAAATATAAAACTGGATTTTTATCGTTAATTGATGCCCGCAATAATGAATATGCATTTTGTGGAGTATTAGGAGCAACAATTTTCAAACCTGGAAAATTTATAAAGAGTGAATGTAATCGATCTGAATGTTGAGCAGCGTTGCCACAATTATAAAATTCGCCACACATTATTGTAAGAGGTAGTTCAAGTTTACCATTATACATGTATGAATTTTTTGATGCAATATTTACGATTTGATCCATTGCGATATACATAAAATTAGCAACAGTTAAATCAACAATTGTTCTTACACCACACAATGCAGCACCAATAGCAGTTCCAACAACAGTAGCTTCTGAAATCGGTGTGTTTAATATCTTTTCTTTACCAAATTGCTCTAATAATCCATCAGTATATCCATACAAATTATAATGCAAATCTTGACCCATAAACAATGTAGGTGTTGTTGAAGATAATTCAGCTTTTAATGCCTCTTTTATAGCATTTCCTAAATTTAATTTCATATTTAAATAAATATATTTTTATAAACCTCTTCTTCCAATGGTAAAGGACTTGTTTCTGCATATTTCAGAGCTCTATCTATTAAACTTTGTTCTTCAAACAGTATTTTTTCAAATTTTTCATTATCAATAATTTTTTTTCTGATTAAAACATCCAAATAGCTTCGAATAGGATCGTTAAATTCCATTTGTTGAGTTATTTCATCATTATTTCTATATCCTACATCTTTCATTTTTAGATAATGTGCCCCCTCAGCGTGCTCGTTATATCTGAAAGTGATACCTTCTATAAAAATTGGTCCAGATCCAGATCTAATTAATTCAACAGCATTAAAAACTGTTTCATAAACACTCTCTACATTTTGCCCATCTATTGTATAAGATTTTATGTTAAATGATAATGCTCTATCAGAAATATTATCATTTCTTGTAGAATCCTTAATCAAAGTAGTTATTGCTACACCATTATTTTCGAGCAAAAATAAAACTGGTAACTTCCACAACGAAGAAATATTCAAACTTTCACTAAAAACGCCCTCATTAGACGCACCATCTCCAAAAAAAACACATGAAATTTTATTTTCATTTAATGTTTTTGAAGCCAATGCAGTACCGCAACCTATTGGTAAACCCGACCCGACAATTGCTGTTGTACATATAGCTCCAATTTCTTTATCGAATAAATGCATTGAACCGCCTTTTCCTCCATTTGTACCAGTAGCTTTTCCGAAAATTTCAGCCATAATAGAATTTAAATCACCACCTTTTGCAATTAAATGCCCATGAGATCTATGATTACTTATCACATAATCACTTTTATCTAATGCTAAACAAGTTCCAACAACTAATGCTTCTTGTCCAATGCAGCTATGTAATTGTCCTAAAATTTTACCTTCTAATTTTAAATGCCCAACAACTTTCTCAAATTCTCTAATTCTTATCATTAATCTAAGCATTTGAATTTTAATTTCATTACTTATCTTAAAATGATTCTTATTTTGTAACATGTTTATCGTATTAGTCTATTAATTCAAAATCATTTAAAAAAACTTTAATATTCTCTTTATTATTAAACATTAAAACGTCTATGATAGACAGGTTTGAAATAAATAATTCATTAAATTGGTTGTAAATTATTTCATTCGATTTAATATACTTTAGATCAATATTTTCATTTAGAAAGTCATTTTTACTATACAATTGTTTTCCACCAATTGAATTTATATAAATTGAAGAATTTAATTTTTTACATATTTCAATTACTTTATCTTGCCCTTTTAAATTATTGTCCTTCTCTATATTAGAAGACAAATAAAACTCAGTATTTATGCCTAAGTAGTTTGATATTTTTTTAATTGAATTTGTCAAATAAATTGACAGTTGATCAGAATCATTTAAAATAATTTCTTTCAATACTGGAAAAAACTCATGGAAATAAGGTGCGTTTTTATATGCTTGTTCTATCTTGAATATTGATTTATAACGGTTTTTATCTATTTTAATTTCATTTATTTTTTTGAATGAACTTGATCCATTCATTAATACATTAATATAAGATTTATCACCATTTAACAAAATTAAATTTCTATTTATCCATCCACCTTTTATAAAATTTACATCATCATAAATAACAAACTTATCAACAGAGTTTAACAATTGAAAATAACCAATGTATGGAAAAAAATATGGTTGCATTATACCAACTCGCATAGTTAAATATTTTGATTTATTATCTCACAAATTAATTTTAAATCTTTTTCATCAATTCCTACAAATAAAGGCAAACACAAAATCTTGGACGAAGTTTCTTCTGAAATTATACATTTAGTATAATCGACATAATTTAATGTATTAAGTGATGGATAAAAATATCTCCTGGGAAAAACTTTAGCATCATTTAATTTATTCAATACAACATTTAATTGTGTTTCATTTTTAAAAATAACAGGATAATAACTATAATTCCAATTAGTTAACTCTCTAATTTTAATTTTTCTAACTTTAGAAAAATCTATATTTAAATCATAAAAAGTGACTACATTCTTTCTTTTTATAAAAATATCATCTATATGCTTTATAATAGTTAAACCAAGTGCAGCATGAATTTCAGACATCTTTGCATTAATACCTAAACCATAAAATTCCGTTTCTGATGAATGACCAAAGTTATGACTATAAAAAATTTTTTGAAAAAGATTAGAATCTTTACAAAAGATAGCTCCCCCTTCTCCTGTATGAAAAATTTTAGTTGAATGAAAACTACAAGTACTTAAATCTCCATATTCAAATATACTTTTACTATTATATTCTACTCCAAAACAATGAGCTGCATCATATATTACTTTTAGATTATGCTTTTTTGCTATTCTTTCAATAGCATCAACATCACAAGGATTTCCAAAAACATGGGTTGCAAGAATACAAGTTGTTTTATCAGTTATAGCTTCTTCTATTTTTGTTTCGTCAATAGTTAAATACTCTGGATGAATATCTACAAATATAGGTGTGCATTTTTCCCACACTATAGAAGAAGTAGTTGCAACATAACTAAATGGAGTAGTAATAATTTCACCTTCATTTCCTAGCAGTTTGAGAGCTATTTGCAATGGAATAGTTCCATTATTTAAACATAATAAACTAGATTGATTTAATCTAAATTTATTATGTAAAACACATTCTAACTCTTTAACCAAAGGTCCTCTATTAGTTAACCATCCATTTTCAAATGCTCTTTTAATTTGAAATGTAAATTCCTCTAAACTAGGTATATATGTTTTTGTAACGTTAATCATTATTCTAAAGTTGTACTTGCAAAAATTACTGTTTCCTCTGAATGTATTGTGTAATGGTCTAAATACAGTTTATATCCTAGATTTAAATCAACAATCCATTTAGGAATCTCAACAAAGTCACTCATACTGTGATAAATCGCTATGGCTAATTTAGGTTTAAATTTTTTAATAGTATTTATTGCACCATTAAGTGCAAAAGGTTCAGCACCTTCAATATCCATTTTTATAAAATCAACTTTAGATAAATTATTCTGCTCCACAAAATCATCTATTGAAATAGTAGTGGCAGTACCAGTAGATCCAACAAAAGGTTCTAATTTTACCTGACTGCCAGGTCCGTTATCTTTGTAAAAAATTTTATTTCCAGATTTATTTGATACAGGGCTACTAATTAAAACTATTTGATCTTTAAGATGAGGATTTAAATTAATATTTTTTTCAAAAATTGAGATGTTATTTGGAATAAATTCAAAAGAATAAACCTTGCCATTTTTTCCAATTTTGTTAGCGAAAAACAATGCTGTATCTCCCCAACATCCTCCTACATCTAAAACAACATCGTCTTTATTAGCATCAATTAAAACCTTATTTTTTTCTTTATAAGTATATTGTGCTAGAATAAAATCAATAGAAATACCTGCAGGTGTAAAATATAATTTAATATTCATTCCTAATGAATTTAAATCCATTTTATATAAAATAAAATGCATAAAACCAGGTTCTATATAATCATTAAAATCAATAATTTCATTAGATAATTTTAATGAAAGTTTATATTCACGATTATTTCTAGATAATAAAACCTTTTCATAACCCATCAACCTGTAGGCAATTAATTCTATTAAAATTCTTTTTCCTTTTTGATTTAAATTATCCCATAGCCATTCTAACTCATCAATATAAGTCAATTTTTCAATATACCTTTCAGTTAGATTAAAACTATCATATCCTATAATTTTTTTAATAATTAATTTAAAAAATGATATGTTTAAATCATTTTTTAAATTATTGTATTCTCCAAATCGATTTGAGTCAAAATTTTCGGCTCCGTAATTATTATGTACTCTAGACTTAATAAATTTCTTTAGTTCTATTTTAAATTGATTCATCTTATTTAATTGAGATTTTCCATTCGTAATATTTAGGCCTTATTAATCCTGGGTATTTTTCGAGCCAAGATCCTTCTCTTTTTAATTCTACACCTTGAATTGTAAGCACCTCTTTTAAATAAGTGGTAACTTTTTCCTTTGCCTCTACTACCATTAAATCCAAAATGTAAATGTTATCATTCAATGTTGATGCTGGTATTTTACATTTGAATAAATAAGAATTTAAATTAACATTCTTAGCTGGTGAACTTGTCACAAAAATAGTACTACCTTCAGTGGTATTGAAAAATAAATTAATATTAACAAACTCAATATATGAATAAAAATCGACATCTATTTCAATCTCTAAATCATTTTCTATATTGAAGTTCCCTAAAGTATTATTATCATTTATTTTAATTTTTTTGATGATATAATCATCAGTTTTATACATTAGGTCGTTACATGATGTAAAAGAATTTTTATTAGAATAGTTTTGTATTATAAAATCTATTTCCCCATAAGTATTTAACTTTCCATTATTTAAAAAAAGCCCTTTATTACATAATGACTTTACAGCAAGTAAATTATGACTCACAAACAATACAGTTCTACCTTCTCCTTTACTAACATCACCCATTTTGCCAATACATTTTTTTTGAAATTCTGCGTCACCTACAGCTAATACCTCATCAATGATCAAAATTTCATTTTCCAAATGGGCAGCCACAGCAAAAGCCAAACGCACATACATCCCCGACGAATACCTTTTCACAGGGGTATCGATGTAGCGTTCGATACCTGCAAAAGCAATGATTTCATCCAATTTGGATTTAATCTCATGTTTACGCATGCCGAGAATTGCACCATTTAAGAAAATATTTTCCCTTCCAGTTAACTCAGGATGAAAACCCGTTCCAACTTCCAACAAAGAAGCGATTCGACCTTTAGCCTTGACTGTACCTGTTGTCGGAGAGGTGATTTTAGAGAGTATCTTTAACAAAGTGGATTTACCAGCTCCATTTCGACCAATAATACCTAGAACATCTCCCTGCTGAACCTCAAAATTGATGTCTTTCAACGACCATACAAATTTTGAATCAGAAATAGAAGTTCGGTCATTTTCAACGCCTAGGGCTAAAAAAGGATCTTCTTTACCACGCATTTTCGCCCACCACCGAGAAGCATCTTCTTTAAACGTAGAAGCTCCTACCAACCCTAATCGGTATTGTTTGGATAAATTTTCAACTTTGATAACTGTATTTCCCATCTTAAATTGTGTCCATAAATGTTTTTTCCGTACGATTAAATACAAAAATACCTAAGATCAAAACAATCAAACCAAAAGTAAAACTATACATTAATCCACTAAAAGAATAACTACCGTGGCCCGTGCAGGAGAAACGAAAAAATTCAATCAAGGGCGAAATAGGATTTAAAGCCAAATAGGGTTTATAAAAATCAGGGATAGAACTAGATGGATACATAATAGGAGAAGCATACATCAAAATGGTCATCCCAATACCCACCAACATATTTAAATCTTTGTATTTGTAAGTAAACGAGGAAATAATGATACCTACCCCCATAGCAATCATTGCAAGAATTAAAATAAGAAACGGAAGGAATAACAACTGTGTAAATTGTACATCAACAACATTTGTTGTATTTGAATAATAAGTTAGAAAACAGAAATACGTAACAAATTGTAAACCTAATTTCAACAAATTCGATATAACCATTGATATGGGAGTGACCAAACGTGGAAAATATACCTTACCAAAAATACCCGCGTTTGCAGAGAAAGTAGATGTAGCACCATTAAAACAAGATTGAAAATAATTCCACAAAGTGGTACCACCTAAGTAAAACAAAGGGCCTGGTAAACCATCCGTAGATAAATGAGCAACTTCCGAAAAAAGAAAAGTGTAAGTAAAAACAGTAAACAAAGGTCCAAATAAAAACCAAATCGGACCAAGAATTGTTTGTTTATAGATGGAAACTATATCTCGTTTTACAAAAATTAAGATCAAATCCCGATACTCCCAAATTTCCTTTAATTTCAATTCAAAGAACCCTTTTTTTGGAGTAATAATGGTAGTCCAACTATTTTCAATATAAGGTTTTTGAGAATGCATCTATTAAATTTAATTTAAAGTTAAAATTACAAATGTAACGATATTGTTTTATAAATTAAAAGACACATATAGATCTTCTGTATTCAAATAATACTGATTGACTTCAACATCATAGCTAACTTTCAAATAGACCGGCATATTATAGACAAAATCAAATAATTTATAATTTTAATAAAGTTTTTTTATAATTTTGGAATATGATGGATACTAGAATCTTAAGATTGGACTACATACGTGGTGTATCAATTTTAATGGTGATTTTATATCACTTTTCTCAAAACTATTTCAACTACAGCATTATTGAAAAAAATTTACTCATCGAAGCATCTATTGTAAATAAATCAATGTTTTACACCATTGGTCGATTTGGTTCATATGGTGTATCGTTATTTTTTATTTTAAGTGGATATCTAATTCATACAATCTACTATAAAACTAGTTTGAATATCATTTCATTTTATAAAAAAAGAATTTTAAGAATCTATCCTATTTATTTTATTTGTTTAACTCTTTTTTTTTGTGTGTTTAACAAATATGATAATATTACAATTAAAGATTATTTTTTACATATATTACTAATAAATAATTATTCTAAAGAAGCTTTTTATAGCATTAACCCAAGTTTTTGGAGTTTATCAATCGAGTTTCAGTTTTATTTTATATATCCTTTAGTATACATCATTTCAAGGAAATATTCATTATTTGTTGTTTATATTATTTCCATAATTTTGCATACAATTATTTTAAGTAATAAAACCTTGTATGATAATACATTATTAAGTATACCATTTTATCTTCACACATGGTTAATTGGTTTTATAATATCGGAATATAGGTTGATATTATTTAGATTTTTCAAAAAACACCTGTTTTTTATAAACTTTTTTCTAATTATTTTAATAATTAATGCATTTAGCGATTTAATATATACACTTATTAATTCTACCATTTTAAAAACAGTGTTGACCGATATTTTTTATATTCTATTATTTTACAAGTTATTAGTAATAAAATTAAATTTTGTTCCGATTTTTATTAAAAACATCGTAAAAAAAACATTGTTTTTTTACGGAGCTATAAGTTACTCTTTATATTTAATTCATCAACCTATAATCCCAACAGTAAAATCTTTTTTTTCAAATTGTTTTGATAATTATGTGCTTAATATGGTATTCGAAAGCATATGCTCAATAATAACAATAACTTTATTAGCATATTCAATTCATAAATTAATCGAACTTAAAATAAAAAAAATACCATTTACAATCAAATAAGTTTTAGACTAAAAATGACATTAAAAAACTTAATAGAAATGTTTAATATATTATTTAAATATGTTTATTTTACAATTTTTAAATAACATCGTTCACGATAATGTACAATCTAACAATTATAATACCTGTATACAATTCAGCTAAAATCATGTCTGACTTACTGTTAGCCATTGAAAAAGAAAGAATTGAAAATAACTGGGAATTAGAATTGATTTTAATTGACGATGGAAGCAGGGATGTAAGTTTTGAACAAATTCAACGATTATCAAAACAATATACCTATATCAAAGGGATTAAATTAGCTAGAAACTTCGGTCATCAAATTGCCGTTCGAACAGGATTAGAACATGCAAAGGGTAGATTTATTGCCATCATCGATGACGATTTACAAGACCCTCCTTTTCTAATTCAACAATTCATTGATAAAATGAAGGAAGGGTATGATGTTGCTTACGGTGTTAGAAAAAAAAGAAAAGAAAATATATTTAAGAAATCGGCCTACCATTTATTTTATAGATTTCTAAATAAAATCGCCAATATTAATATACCACTAGATACAGGTGACTTTTGTGTAATGACAAACCAAGTGGTGGAGCAGATGCTTCGCTTTGAGGAAAAAAATGTGTACTTAAGAGGAATCAGAGCCTGGGTAGGCTTCAATCAAATTGGCATAGAATACGAACGTAATGCAAGAGAGGTTGGAGAGTCAGGATACAGTTTAAAAAAATTACTTAAAATTGCAAAGGATGGTATCTTTTCATTTTCAAACGTACCACTCCGTCTAATAACCATAGCAGGGCAAATAGGTTTATTTGCAGCAATATCATATACATTATATGTCTTTTACTTAAACCTAGTAAACAATATACCAGTTAAAGGATTTTCAACGATTACCATATTGATTTCTTTCTTTAGTTCGCTTATTTTAATTTGTTTAGGTATCATCGGTGAATACATCATTCGCATTTACGACGAGGTAAGAAACAGACCGCACGCCATCATTGAAACTAAAATTGGCTTCTTATGAATAAGATTAAAGTAGGAGTTTTAGGTGCAACTGGTTTTATAGGAAAAGAGTTAACTAAAAAACTTGAGAACAATCCCCTTGTTTCAGAATTACATCTTTTTTCTAGGTCAATTCATTCTGAAAATAAAACAAACAAAAACACTCACCTGCACAAATTTGTGTTATCTAGTGAAAATCAAATTATACCAAAAGCACTCTACGAAGTTGAAATGCTTTACTTTTTAATTTCGGATAGTATTCCTGCGAATTCGTGGGAGAATCCTACGAAAGAATTGTCAACCAATCTAATCCCTTTTATAAATTTGATTGAAAATATAAAAGTTGGTAAACTTAAAAAAATTATTTTCACTTCTAGCGCAGGAACAATCTATGGTCCTTCTATGGAAAAAATGAGTGAAGAAGGAATTAAAAGACCCTTTTCACCGCATGGTATTACGAAATTAACTACTGAATATTTTTTAGAATATTTTAAATCAAAATATAAAATAAATTATTCAATTTTTCGAGTTTCGAATATTTATGGCCCTGGTCAGAATATTAATAAAGGCTTGGGGTTGATAAATACTATATTAGAAAAATTTTGTAAAAACGAAGAAATTATTATTTATGGTGATGGTTCAATAACACGTAATTACATTTACATAGACGATGTTGTTGATGTTTTAAATCAAGAAATAGCATTTTTTAATAATATTGAAAAAATCATAAACTTAGCATCTTCATTTCACTTAACAATTAATGAAATTATTTGCTCGATTGAAACTATCACAAATCAAAAACTTAATATTATAAACCTTAATCAAAGAAAATCAGATAACCCTGTAATTTTAATTGATAATTCTCAATTAATCAAAAATTTCCCTAGCTTCAATGATACACCATTAAACATAGGGATTTCAGAAACATTAAAATATATACTAAATGAACAAAAGAAAATTTGATGATTTTGACCCATTTGCTGCTAACTACAGAGATCTTCATAATGATAGTATAAAAATTAGCGGGGAAGAAAGTAATTATTTTACGAAACAAAAAATAGAGATTATATCTACTAATTTCAACGGAAAAAATATTAAATTTCTTGACTTTGGTTGCGGTGATGGTAATTCAGAAAAATTTTTCTACGATTTTTTTCCTACAAGCAAGTATTTTGGTATTGATATTTCAGAAAAAAGTATCAATATAGGAATTAAATCAAAAAATGAAAATTCAAATTTTAGTTTATTTGATGGAGAGAAAATTCCTTATGAAGATGATTTCTTTGATATAATTATCGCTGCAAATGTATTTCATCATATTGATTTCAAATTACACGAAGTGCTTTTTTCAGAAATATATAGAGTACTAAAACCAACAGGTCATTTTTACCTATTTGAACACAATCCCTTCAATCCCATAACAAGATTTATAGTAAAAACGTGTGCGTTTGATAAAGATGCAAAGCTATTATTTCCGAGATATAGTAAATCAACTTTAAGAAAATTAGAATTTAAAACAGTCCAATCAAACTTTATATTATTCTTCCCGAGAATTATTTTTTTTAAATATTTTATTAAAATTGAAAATTATTTAAAAAAAATTCCACTAGGGGCACAATACTACACATTGTGTATAAAATAAAAACTTACAATGAAAAAAATACTTGGCATATCTTGTTTTTACCACGATTCGGCAGCTTGTATCGTTGTTGATGGGAAAATCATTGCCGCAACGCAAGAAGAACGATTTACACGAGACAAACATACCCCAGATTTCCCAGTTCAATCTATCAAATATTGTTTAGAAGAAACCGGGCTAACGATTGATGAATTAGATGCTATTGTTTTCTACGACAAACCACTTCTAAAATTTGAACGTTTGTTGGAAACTTATTATGCCTTTGCTCCGAAAGGACTAATCTCTTTTTTAAAAGCTATCCCCGTTTGGTTGAAAGAAAAAATGTTTCTTAAAAAACAATTACTAGATGGTTTAAAAGAGGTAGGTGAATATGATAAAAAAAAGGTGAAGTTTTTATTTCCTGAGCATCATTTATCGCATGCAGCTAGCACGTTTTTTACTTCTCCCTATGCAGAATCAGCAATTTTAACCATAGACGGAGTAGGAGAATGGTGCACAGCCTCGATCGCGCATGGAAAAAACAACACTATTGTTTTTGAAAAAGAATTGAACTTCCCACATTCAGTTGGTTTATTATACAGTTCATTTACCTATTACCTTGGATTTACGGTTAATTCAGGAGAATACAAATTAATGGGCTTAGCTCCTTATGGTGATCCTACCTCAGAGCAAACCTTGAAATATATTGATTTAATAAAAAAACATTTAGTAGATATCAAAGAAGATGGTTCCGTTTGGTTAGATCAGAAATATTACAACTATGCCACAGGGTTGCGAATGGCAAATGACAAAGCTTGGGAGCAGCTCTTTGGATTCCCGAGAAGAGAAGATGAAAACGATTTGCAACAACACCACTGTAATTTAGCGTTGGCAATTCAAACGGTTACAGAGGAAATCGTAATCAAAATGGCGAAAGAAGCCA
>Ga0315905_10001320_pt1 | contig 26617 bp, 26 predicted proteins | sample LakEriMetagenome_5_FD_203522 | JGI IMG/M metagenome (GOLD analysis project Ga0315905, IMG submission 203522) | Freshwater fungal communities from buoy surface, Lake Erie, Ohio, United States - Buoy 4 MA121 | ecosystem: Environmental > Aquatic > Freshwater > Lake | place: USA: Lake Erie, Ohio...
TAGAGGCTCGCAGGCAATAATTTCTGGTTTAACTTTCTTAATTGCATCTAGCAGAGCTTTACCCTTTACGCCGCCTTTATGAATAAAGACCACTGTGGTGAGTCCGTCTGGCTCAGTTAAATACCTGGTGACTTCATCTTTGGAATCTTCAGGAAGATCTTGCAGATCTTTAATAATTAGCGCGCGGCGTTCAGAAAATAGTGAAGGAGCTAGCGCATCAGAAATATCGCCAAGTAAGGCATCGCCCGCAAAGATCGTTGTGATTTCAGCGTTCTCTTCTTTTAACTGAGCAGTTAACTTGGCTAAGGCGCGATCGGCGAGAGCGGCTTCTCCACCCAGGATGAGATAAAACGGATTCACGTCTTACTCCCATCTGATCAAGTAAAAACTGCCTTTGCTGGTCTTAATTTTTAAGCGATGTCTGCGTGCAGCGATCGCAATCGCGCCATCAACATCTGTACGCAGTACTTTAGCGCCTACCTGCGTCAATAGCGTCAAGGTCTTGGCAGCGGGATGGCCATAACTATTGCCAGCGCCGACGCTAATAACGGCAACTTGCGGAGCCAAGGCGCGAGTAAAACTCTCATCTTGGTATGCAGACCCGTGGTGACAGACTTTATAAATATCAACACTTGTTAACTCTGATGCAATGACCGCTTGAGTCTCTGGCTCCATATCCCCGCCAGCAAAGAGCGAGAAATCTGGCGTATCAATGCGCACCGCGATACTTGAATTATTTGGATCGTACTCCCCGTTATCGGGCCAGAGAACTTTGATTCTCGTATTGCCAATTTGCGCAATGTGTCCACGCTTCACATTCCCATACCAAGTTGCGCCTACTTTTCGATTCTTAATTGCGCCAGATAAACCTGCGATGTGGTCGGCATGGCCGTGTGTCAAAATCAAAAGCGGAATCTCACGGATTGATAACTGCTTTAAGCAACGATCAATTAACTCTGGATCGGGGCCTGTATCAATCACAATTGCGCGATTATTTCCCAGATTAATTGCTGCACCATCACCCTGTCCGATATCGCAATTTGCGACTTGCCAATCTCCTCCCGGAAAGCGTTGCAAGTAACTCAGAGACAGTGCGATCAGAACGGTGGCGATAACAATTTTGCGCGGCAGAAGAATGATTAATGCGATCGCGACGATTACAGCGACAAAGCCCCATAGCCCTTTACCTATTGTCAGTACGCGATATCCGGATGCCCAATCGGCAACGTTGGCTATCCACCAAGCCAGGGGTTTAACTAAAGTAATTAAGAGCGAAGCTAAGCCAGGAGTAAATGGAGATAAAAGCGCTGCGATAAATCCGACGATAGTAATTGGCACTATTGCAGGTGCTGCCAAAAGGTTTGCCAGGATGCTCATCGGCGATAGAAATCCTGAGATTGCAACAATGACCGGAGCACAGAAAACTGTCGCTGCGATCGGTGCAGCAATTGCCTGAGCAATGATCTTCGGCATATAACGTTCTAGATAAGCGATTATTCGCGGTGCAAAGAGAAGCAGGCCTGCGGTGGCTAAAACAGAGAGTGCAAAACCTGGATCTCGACCTTGCCAAGGATCACCAATTACAACTGCGGCAATTGCAAAACCTAATGCTGGCAGTGAATCAGCACCACGCTTAGTCGCATAAGCAATTAGTAATACAGCAGCCATAGCAGCAGCGCGCAAAACTGAAGGCGAAGGACGAACTAGAGCGATAAATGCAACGAGTGCAATTGCAGTGGCGAAGATGCGAAAGCGCATAGTTCGAAAGAGAAATTGCGCGAGCCATAGAATAAATGCGGAAACGATTGCAAAATTTGCCCCACTTACCGCCACTAAATGCGTTAGTCCCGATCTGCGCATATCGCTGCGAAAGTTCTCACTTTGCAAGGATGTGTCACCCAAGACCATTCCAGGAATCAACGAACCAGCATCACCAGTTCCACTTGCTGATCGAAGGCCAAGGCGAACTTTGTCAAGAGATTTTGCCCAGCGTGATGGTTGGTTGAGAACTTCTACATTCTGGTTAGCAATCAATAACGCGGCAACACGTGGTTCCTTGCTGCGCAAAATTCGCACCTCAGCGCTGATTTTCTGGCCTGGTAGCAAATCCGCAACTTCAATATCTGTCGTGATAAAGCGAATCGGAATATGTAGTTTGTAAATGCTTTGCCCGATGCGAATCTCCCGCAAGCTCGCTAGCGCGCTGTAACTAGGAGGCAGAAAATTGCGACCGTTCACCCGTTTTGCAGTCAGATGAGGATCGGTACTCAATTGCAGCGTGGCAATAGCGCTCTCATCAAAGTGTTTAGCAACAACGCTGGTTTGCAGACTGTGCTGACGCAGCGACATAACCGATGAACCAAGTGCCAGCGCAAAGGCGAGCACGATAATGCGGTTACGTCTTTGCGATAGAGCAAATAGAACAAGTAGCGCCGCAGCGATGGAGGTTCGCCACGGCGCTACATAACTCTGCAGTAACGCACCACACCAGAGCGCACCGCCTAAAGCAAGTGCGCGGTAATCAATTAGACGCGTAATTTCTCTTTAAATTGTGCAAACTTGATCGAGCCGATTCCGGATACTTTCATCAGATCATCTACCGTCAGAAAAGGCCCATTCTGATTTCGGTAAGCGACTATTCGTGCTGCCAACACGGGGCCAATTCCATCTAAAGATTCCAGATCTTTTGCACTCGCGCGATTTAACGCGATCGGGCCAGAGATCTTGGCTTTAGCGCGTTGCGGAGATAAGCGCACAGCGCTACCCGTTTTTCCTGGCGGATAAATATAGATTTGCTCGCCATCTTTTATGATGCGCGCCAGATTTATATCTGAGAGATCAGCGCCTTTTAATTTATCTCCAGCCGCCTTTATGGCATCCATAACTCGTGAATTTGCGGGCAAGGTGTAAACGCCTGGGTTTTTAATTGCTCCGGCAACGTCGACAGTCACTTGAGCAACTGCTTCGGTAACGGATAAACCTTCTGGCGCGAGTGGAACTTCCTCGGTTGCCCCACGCATCACGAGAAAGAAAGAGAGCGCAATTACTAGCGCTGAGATCGAAAGTAGTGATCGTTTTTGAGATATCGAAAAGGAGATGTTGCTCCACCAGTTGCGTAATTTTTCAGATGATATTTGCATTGCGGGATCATCCGCCATTTATGGCTAGCGGATGCTAAAAAATTCGGTGGCTGTGGTTAAAGAACGATATTCACAAGTTTTGGTGCGCGCGCGATAACTTTCTTAGGCGTTGCACCATTTAACTCTGCAGCGATTGTGGGGTGGGCCAGCGCTAAAGCTTCGATTTCAGAATCTGTGATCGTTGGCGAAACTTCAATACGCTCTTTGATTTTGCCGTTAATCTGAATTACCGCTTCAATCGCATCGGCAACAAGTAGCTTTTCATCCACAACTGGCCAACCGGCGGTTGCAATCGCTGGCTTATGGCCTAGGCGTTCCCACATTTCCTCGGCGGTAAATGGGGCAACCAGGGATAACATAATTGCAATCGCTTCAGTTGCTTCGCGAACTGCTGGATCGGCTGCACCTGGACCTGAATCAATTGCCTTACGAGTTGCATTTACCAACTCCATAACGCGCGCAACTGCGACGTTGAAGCGGAAAGATTCCACTGCAAATGAAGCATCGTGCAACGCTTTATGGGTTGCTTTGCGAAGTGAGATATCTCCGGTTGCAAAATCGACACCTGGCTTTGAAGTTATATCGCCCGATAAACGCCAAGCGCGACTTAAGAATTTAACGGAACCAGAAGGTGAGACATCTGACCAATCAACATCATCTTCGGGCGGACCAGAGAAGACCATTGATAAACGGATTGCGTCAACACCGTGGTTCTCTAACTCATCAGATAAGCGAACTAGGTTTCCGCGAGATTTAGACATCGCAGAACCATCCATAACCACCATGCCTTGATTTAGTAGGCGGGTAAATGGTTCGTTAAAGCCCAACATTCCGATGTCGTGCAGAACCTTGGTGAAGAAGCGTGAATAAAGCAGGTGCAAAATTGCGTGGGTTACGCCGCCAACATACTGATCAACCGGTAACCAAGTATCAATATCAGCGCGCGAGAAAGGCTCGTTGTGATTTGTAGAAGATGGGTAGCGCAAGAAGTACCAAGATGAATCCACGAAAGTATCCATTGTGTCGGAATCGCGAGTTGCTGCTCCCCCGCAAGTTGGGCATTTGGTATTTACCCAGTCAGTTGCTGCGGCAAGCGGTGATTGTCCCTTTGGCTTTAAATCTAAACCTTTAGCATCAGGTAGTAATAGTGGAAGTTGATCTGCAGGCACAGCAACTTCGCCACATTTTTCGCAGTGCACAATAGGAATCGGAGTGCCCCAATAACGTTGGCGCGAAACCAACCAATCGCGCAGACGATAATTACGTGCAGATTTACCTAAACCATCAGCTTCTAACTGCTTGTTGATGGCAGTTATTGCATCAGATTTATTTAAACCATTTAGCGCACCTGAATTAACAATCTTTCCATCCCCAGTTGTTGCGATCCCGGTCTCGTTTGGATCTTCTTCACCAGTTTCAACAACAACGCGAACTGGTAATTTCATAGCGCGTGCAAAATCTAAATCTCGTTGATCGTGAGCTGGTACCGCCATAATCGCGCCGGTTCCGTAATCTGCTAAAACGTAATCAGATGCCCAGATCTGCAACTTCTCGCCATTAACTGGGTTAATTGCATAACGTTCTAGGAATACGCCAGATTTTGGTCGATCGGTTGCCAGGCGATCAATATCTGATGCAGCCTTTACAGATTCTCGGTATTGCTTAAATTTTTCTTCAGCAGGAGTTCCAGCGGCAAGTTCAGCGGCAAGTTCTGAATCAACGGCGACAACCATAAAAGTTGCACCAAATAATGTGTCGGGGCGTGTGGTGTAGATAGTCACTGGTTCGGTGCAGCCTTCGATTACAAAGTTAACGTTTGCACCTTGTGAGCGACCGATCCAATTTCGCTGCATCATCAAGACTTTATCTGGCCACTTACCTTCAAGTTGCTCCATGTCATCAAGTAGGCGATCGGCGTAATCAGTGATCTTGAAATACCACTGATTTAACTTCTTCTTTGTGACTGCAGTATCGCAACGCTCGCAAAGGCCGGCAACTACTTGTTCGTTGGCAAGCACTGTCTGGCAACCTGGACACCAGTTGACGGCGCTATCTTTGCGATAAGCCAGACCGCGCTTATGAAGTTCAATAAATAACCATTGATTCCATTTGTAATAATCAGGATCACAAGTGTTAAAAACGCGATCCCAGTCGAATGAACAGGCATAACGACGCATTGAAGCTTTCTGCGTTGCGATATTTTCATATGTCCAAATACGAGGATCTTCATTGCGCTTAATTGCCGCATTTTCTGCGGGAAGTCCGAAGGCATCCCAGCCAATCGGATGCATTACGTTAAATCCTTTTTGAATCCAATAACGTGCGATTACATCACCGAGTGCATATGCCTCAGCGTGGCCCATATGTAAATCACCTGAAGGATACGGAAACATATCCAAGACATATTTCTTAGGTCTTTTATCATCGGCACGACCAGATTTAAATGGTTCTATCGCATCCCAGATTGGGAGCCACTTCTCTTGGACATAGGCAAAGTCATATGCCTGATGTTCTTGTGAAGTACTCATCTGCTTAGTTTATCGGGCTTTAGCCCCAAGTAACGCCAGTCAATTCTTCGCTAACGCTCCATAAATCCTTTGCTAATCGTTGATCATATGCAATCGCTGCCGCGCGTGTGAGTTTAGGAAATCCGCGCATCTCCAAAAAGCCATCTGGGCCAATATATGAAGCGCCATAAAGTCCTGGGTATGTAGCAGCACAAAGCGTTGGAAGTGCACCACGTTCTGCGCTCTGCGCGAAGATCGCATTAGCCAGTGCGCCCGCGCGATCTTGCACAGATGCACCTGCGACCAAATTAGTGTCGGCATATCCAGGGTGCGCAGCAACTGCTTCAAGGTTCCAGTTATTGCGCATCTGGCGACGTTCTAGTTCGTGAATAAAAAGAAGGTTTGCTAACTTGCTAAAGGCATAGGCCGACCAAGGGTTGTATGCGCCAATTCCTTTAGCTTTATCGCGCAGATCATCAATTGTGAAATTGCCAATCCGTGCGGTGCGGTGCATTTGGGACGAAACGGCAACCACGCGTTCCTTGATTTGCTTCTGCAGCAAACCTGTCAGAGCAAAGTGCCCTAGGTGATTTGTCCCAACCTGCATCTCAAATTTATCCTGAGTTAGCGCAAATGGCGTCGCCATTACACCAGCATTTAAAATCAAAACATCAATTGGCGAAGTAAATTCTTTTGCAAAATTACGCACTGATGAAAGATCAGCTAAATCAAGTAATTTAAAGTCGACTCGATCGCGGGCAATTTCAGCTACAGTAGCAGCGCCCTTTGCAGCGTTACGAGCGGCAATGGTTACATGGGCTCCAGCTCGAGCCAATTCACGAGCGGTTTCTTTTCCAATTCCGCTGGTTCCGCCGGTGATTAAGAATTTCTTTCCAGTTAAATCAGGGAGATCAGATGCATCCCAACCTCTTGGAATTGTGGTGACGCTAGACATTTTCTTTCCAATCCCAATTTTTGCTTTTATTATTTAAGTGGAGATAAGGGGATTCGAACCCCTGACCTCTTCCATGCCATGGAAGCGCGCTACCAACTGCGCCATATCCCCTTTTATTTCCCGCCTTTAACGAGAAGGTAACTCTAGCGCACGTGATCTGGCACATCAGCACCAGATTCTTCGCCAAATACAGGTTCCAGAATTGAACCAGCGTTATGTTCGGCGAGATGCCAACCCTTTGGACTGGTCTGCAAGATAGACCAACGCGCATTAGATAGCCCGCCAATCTTTCCCCAATGCGCCATTGGCAAATGTAAATAGTGACCGATCAAGCAGCGGGCTGTTCCACCGTGGGTTGCAACGACTACTAATTGATTCTCTTTATCGCTAAGAAATTCATCGATCGCTGCACTGGCACGTGCCGCAACTTCGCTACGGCGCTCACCAATTGTTCCAGCAGGATTATCGTTTCCGTCAATCCAGCGAATGAAGTTCTCTAAATCCTCAGCGCGATTTTCCGCACCGGTCTTTCCTTCCCAGTGACCACCATCAGTTTCGCGTAAACGCTCATCAATTAAAACTTCCATATTTACAATCTCACCAAGCTTTGAAGCGGTATCACGCGCACGCGATAAATCACTAGATAAAATCACCGTCGGTTCCATTCCCGCGATTATCGGTGCGGCAAGTTCGGCTTGATAAACACCAACGCTATTTAATTCAATATCGGAATGTCCTTGGAAGCGGTTTACAACGTTCCAATCTGTTTGACCGTGGCGCCATAAAAGTATGCGATTGTTCTTACCTGCCATTTGCCACATTTTCCTTTACTACATCGAGTTCTATAGTTGGGCAATCGTTCCAAAGGCGATCAAGCATGTAATAACGGCGCAGTTCTGCACTTTGTATGTGAACGACTAGATCTGAATAATCGAGCAAGATCCACTCATCGGTTCCTTCGCGACGAGCTGGTTTTTCACCAATCAACCGCAACTTCTCTTCAACTTCATCAGCAATTGCATCAACTTGGCGAATATTCGCACCTGTTGCAATTAAAAAGACTTCAGAAAGCACCATCTGATCAGAGAGATCAATGGCGATCATCTCTGTGCCAAATTTATCGGCGATTGCGCGAGCTGCAACCTGGGTCAACTCGGTAACGCTCTTACTTGCTGGCATAGAGGTGGTGCTCCTTTATATAAGTTGCTACGTGTGGTGAAACGGATGCTAAATCTCCAGCGCGTACTTGCGTTGCAGAAATATTGAGCGCTCCGATATCTAGGTTTGCAGAACCTGGAAATTCGGGGCGATCGACAATTATAAACTCGACCATATCCTGTAATTCACTGCTGCGATGCCACTGATCGATCTTGGTGAAGGCATCTGTTCCGACTATGAGCGCAATTTGATCTCCTGGATAACTCTGCGCGACCGCCTCGACGGTATCAATTGTAAAACTTGGACCTTGGCGCAAAATCTCAATCGGATTTACCTCCACTTTGCCAGCAACTTCGGCGGGTAAATCTTTCAGTGCAGCTTGGCACATGGCGCGACGATCACTTGCAGTTGCGTCAGGTTGTGCATCGCGCAGTTGTGGTTGACCGGCAGGAATTACCAGAATGCGATCAGCTAATTTGCGAGAGATTATCTCTGAGATAACGTGCAGGTGGCCTATATGGATTGGGTCGAAGGTTCCGCCGTAGATTGCAATCTTTGCCATAGTTAATTAGCGAAAACCCAGTGACCTGGTGTTTTCTTAATCGTTATCTAGGCGGAGTACAAGATAGAGAAATATAGAAAAGACAATGAAGGTTCCGATGCCAAAAGCATATGGCGGAGCAGGAAGTTCACGTAGGGCTTCTGCGGAGGCGATAAACATAGGTACAGACTACCCCCGCCCTGCTAGTAACTCTAAAAAGCGCGCCTCATCGATCACTTTTACGCCGAGTTCTTGCGCTTTCGCTAACTTTGAACCGGGGTCGCTGCCAACCAATACATAATCAGTCTTCTTAGATACCGCTGATGCAGATTTTCCACCGTGACCGATAATTGTTTCGGCGATGGAATCTCGTGTGAAATTTTCTAGCCCGCCAGTGACAACGAAGGTGAGATTAGCCAGCGTCTGCGGCAACTCTGCGGCAGCCTGTGCCTGCATAACCACGCCAGCGCTCTGCCATTTAGCAATTATCTGGCGATGCCAATCAACTTCAAACCATTCAACAATTGATTGCGCAATTGTTTCACCAAGGCCATCAATTTCTGAAAGTTCAGCGACGGTTGCTTTAGATATAGCCTCCATTGAACCAAAGCTATTGGCAAGTGATTGTGCGGCAGTTGGTCCAACGTGGCGAATCGACAGCGCTACAATAATGCGCCACAGCGGACGCGTTTTCGCATTCTCTAAACCAGCTAACAACTTCTCCGTGTTCTTACCGGTACTGCCATCTTTCTTTGTGAAAAATTCTGATCGAGTAAGTGATTCAGTGGTCAGCGCAAAGAGATCAGATTCATCAGTAATTATCTGATCACTTAACAAAGCGACTGCCGCTTCCAGACCAAGCACATCGATATCTAGTGCAGCACGTGAGCCTATGTAGTAAATACGTTCGCGCAGTTGTGCGGGACAACTTTGGGTATTTGGGCAACGGATATCTACATCGCCGGCAGTAATCGCCCGCAGCTCGCTTGCGCATTCTGGGCAATTAGTTGGCATAACAAAGGCGCGCTCCTTGCCGGTGCGCTTATCTAAAACTGGTCCAAGCACTTCTGGGATTACATCTCCAGCTTTGCGGATGATTACCGTGTCACCGATTAATACACCTTTGCGTTCGATCTCTTCTTGGTTGTGCAAGGTGGCATTTGTAACTGTTGAACCGGCAACTTTTACCGGCTCCATAAATGCAAAGGGAGTCACGCGCCCAGTGCGGCCTACGCTGACCTTGATATCAAGTAACTTCGTGGTGACTTCTTCAGGTGGATATTTAAAGGCGATCGCCCACTTTGGAGCGCGCGAGGTAAATCCCAACTTTTGCTGTTCTGCGATGTCATCAACTTTAATCACCACGCCATCGATCTCGTGTTCGACATCGTGGCGATGTTCGTTGTAGTACTCGACGAATTTAATAACTTCGGCGCGAGTGGCACAAACTTTAAAGCGATCTGATGTTGGGGCGCCTAACTCTTTTAGCTTGGCATAAGCATCTGATTGAGATTTAAACACTAACCCTTGATTCGCACCGACGCCGTGCACAACCACGCTGAGTGGACGTGAAGCGGTGATACGTGGATCTTTCTGACGAAGTGAGCCGGCCGCAGAATTTCGGGGATTAGCAAAGAGTTGCTTGCCAGCTTCTTCTAACTCTTCATTTAATTGATTAAAAGCGGCGACTGGGAAGAAGACTTCACCGCGTATCTCAATTGTTTCAGGAATATTTTTGCCAGTTAAATTGTGAGGTAAATCCTTGATGGTCTTAACATTTAAAGTGACATCTTCACCGGTAACGCCATTGCCGCGAGTTAGCGCGCGTACCAACTGACCATTTTCGTATAACAAGTTAATTGCGAGGCCGTCAACCTTTAACTCACAGAGATACCTTGGGTTGGGGCTCTCTTTTTCTACTCGGTCAAACCAGGCAGTTAACTCATCGGTATCAAAGACGTTATCCAAACTCATCATCTTTTCGATGTGATCGTGTTGAGTGAAGGTAGTGGCGAATCCTCCCCCGATGCCGAGTGATGGTGAATCTGGTTCAAGTAGTTCTGGATGTTTCGCCTCTAGCGCCTTTAACTCCTGCAGCAAATCATCGAATTTCGCATCGCTGATTGTTGGAGCATCTAATACATAATATTTAAACTGGTGATCGCGAATCTCGTTGGTGAGTTCGGTAATGCGATGACGCGCTGCGTTACTCATGCGCTCTCGCAGATCGTTGCCGATCCGACCACTCGGTCACCGTCATAAATCACCATTGCTTGACCATTGGCGATTCCAAGGAGTGGCTTATCTAATTCCGCGATTAAACGTTGTCCGTCAAAGAAGTAAGTGCAATCTAACGGTGCTCCGTGGGCGCGAACTTGTACAAATCCACGCAATGGATCTGCGCCAACTGAAGGGCCGCACCAAATAGTTTTCTCGCCAAAGAGTTTGTTTACCGCAAGTTCTTCACGTGCACCAACAACGACAGTATTTGTTACTGGTTCGATCTTTAAAACAAAGCGTGGTGAACCATCTGGGGCAGCAACAGATAAACCTAAACCTTTACGCTGGCCGATTGTGTAGGTGTATGCACCTTTATGTTCACCAATTTTTGTACCGGATTGATCAACGATTGGACCTACTTCACTTCCTAAACGATCGCGTAACCAACCTGCGTTATCACCTGATGGCACAAAGCAGATGTCGTGGCTGTCGGGTTTTTGGGCAACTGCTAGGCCGCGCGCTTCAGCTTCGATTCGGATATCAACTTTTTCGGTATCGCCAAGCGGAAATATCGCACCGTTAATTTGCTCAGTTGTTAATACCGCAAGAACGTAGGATTGATCTTTCAGTGGATCAACGGCGCGATGTAACGTCTTACCCATTGGACCAATTTCGGTACGCGCGTAATGTCCGGTGACAACACCATCAAAGCCCATCGCCTTTGCGCGATCTAAGACTGCCGCAAACTTAATTTTTTCATTACAGCGCAGGCACGGATTCGGTGTGCGGCCAGCTGCATATTCGGCCAGGAAGTTTTCAACGACGCCATCGTGAAATTCTTCAGCCATATCCCAGATATAGAAAGGAATGCCGATTTTATCGGCGGCGCGACGAGCATCGTGTGAATCTTCAATGGTGCAACATCCACGTGCACCGGATCGATATTTCTGTGGATTAGAAGCTAGCGCCAAGTGCACACCAATTACTTCGTGGCCTGCTTCAACTGCGCGTGCAGCAGCAACTGCAGAATCAACTCCTCCGCTCATAGCGGCGATAATTTTCATTTTTGATTTGCCGCCCGTCCACGTGCAATTACTGTCGGAAGTACCGAGAGCGCAAAATCTACATCTGCCTGCGTTGAATCGGCGCCTAATGAAAAACGAAGAGAAGATTGTGCGGTTATTTCGTTGTGGCCCATTGCCAGCAAGACGTGTGAAGGGCGATGTACTCCAGCGCTGCAGGCAGCCCCAGTTGAACAAGAGACGCTTTCAGAATCCATCAACAAGAGCAGCGAATCACTTTGGGTTCCCGGAAAGGTAACGTTTACGATTCCGGGTAAACGATCGGCGCTCACACCATTTATATAAGCATCAGGTACTGACGCCTGCAGACCCGATTCAAATCTTTCGCGCAATTTGGCAACTTGCTCGGCGTGATATTGATTGCTGGCAACTGCGGCAGCAAAGGCAACAATTGATGGCGCATTTAAAGTTCCACTGCGAATTTCGCGCTCTTGTCCTCCGCCGTGAAGCAATGCTGGGATCTCATAAGCGCGGCGTAAAATTAAGGCGCCGATCCCGTGTGGTCCCCCAACTTTATGACCACTTAGAGCCATAGAAGTAACGCCTAACTCTTTATAAGAAAGTGGTGACTTAGTAAATGATTGCACCGCGTCGGTGTGAACTGGAATTTCTCCTGCTAACTTAACAACTTCGCCAACCGGCTGAATCACTCCAGTTTCATTATTGGAGTGCATCACTGCGATCAGCGCGATTTCCGTGCCGCGCTTACTGATCAGCTCCTTTAGGAAAACTAAATCAATGACGCCGGATTTATTGACAGGGATTTCAATTAACTCGGCGCCTTCATGTTCTACCAACCAGCGCGCTGGATCAAGAACGGCGTGGTGTTCAATTGAACTAATTACAATTACTTTCTTGCCAGATTTCCAAAATAAGCCTTTGATTGCAGCGTTATCAGCTTCGGTGCCAGAACCAGTAAAGATAACTTCTGATGGCAGGCATCCGATCGCCTTGGCAATGGTTTCGCGTGCATCTTCTACATCTTTGCGCGTTGATCGACCTTCGGTGTGAAGCGATGAAGGGTTGCCAACTTTTCGAAGTGCAATCTGCATAGCGTCTAAAGCGACGTCAAAGATCGGCGTAGTTGCCGCGTGATCTAGATAGACGCTCATTGGAGCAGTCTAGTTCACCCGCAGAATTAACTCTTTTTTGCGCTGATGCCCGTTGTTGCCTGCGGCAGGACGTTGAAGAGATCGCCGATAACGCCAAAATCTGCGATATCAAAGAGTGGGGCTTCGGGATCTTTATTCACAACAACGATCGTCTTGGAAGTCTGCATACCGGCGCGATGTTGAATTGCACCAGAGATTCCACAAGCTACATAAAGTTGTGGGCTAACTGTCTTACCAGTTTGGCCAACTTGATGTGAATGTGGATACCAACCAGCGTCGGTTGCTGCGCGTGAGGCACCGACCGCTGCACCGAGGGAATCGGCAAAACTTTCTACTGCTGCAAAATCACCATTGGTGCCACGGCCACCAGAGACAACGATATTTGCCTCGGTTAACTCGGGACGTCCACCTTTTACAGGTGGTTGTGAAGATGAAATCACTGAACGCTTTGCAGCATCACTGATTTCTGCACTCGCATTTTCAATTGCAGGTGAAGCGCTAGTTAAATCCGCTTCAATGCTATTTGGGCGCACGGTAATAATTGGAGTTCCCTTTGAAACTTTTGAGTGCACCGTTGTGGATCCACCAAATACCAATTGCGTTGCAGTGATATCTGCAGCAATATCAACAGCGTCGGTGATAATTCCGGATTCGGTCAAAACTGCAACACGGGCTGCAACTTCTTTACCGAAGGCGTGGGAGACGATTAAGAGCGCTGCTGGTGATTTGCCTTTAACTAAATTGGCAAGTGCATCTGCAATTGCAGGCACGCCATGCTTTGTAAAGTCTGCTGATTCAATTACCAAAACATTTGCAATTGGGCCTTGGTTAACAGTTGCAGCAAGCGGGGCACCTTTGCCAGCATCAGCAAAAACGACTGCAGTTACCGCGCCAATTCGAGCGCCTACAGTTGCTAATTCAGCAGTGGTTTTGGTGGCTTTATCGGATGCGAAATCGGCCAGAATAAATACGTTACTCATATCAACTTCTTCTCTGCTAAGTAATTAACCAGCGCTTCTCCGCCACTGCCTTCATCGGTAACTTTGATTCCTGCTGCGCGCGCTGGTCGAGGTGTTGCATCGTTTACTTGTGACCAAGCGCTCTGTGAAGAAATGCCGACTGTTGCTAAATCTCTCTGTTCAATGGTCTTTTTCTTTGCCGCCATAATTCCTTTAAATGATGGATAGCGCGGTTCATTGATCTTCTCAACAACGCTGATTAAACAAGGAAACGCTGCAGAAATCTCATCGACGCCAGCTTCAGTAACGCGAGTAATCGAAACTTTGCCAGCAGGATCAACGGTTACTTTGGAGGCGAAAGTTAATTGGCCCCAACCTAAGCGAGCGCTAATCATCGCTGGAACAACGCTCATTCGCGCATCAGTTGATTCAGTTCCGCAGATAACTAAGTCATAGCCACCATCGCCAATTACCTTGGCAAGAACCGCCGAAGTTGCCAGTGCATCTGCACCGGCGAGTGCGCCATCGGTAATTAAGATCGCATCATTTGCACCCATTGAAAGCGCTTTACGTACCGCTTCGGTTGCGCGCTCTGGGCCCATTGAAATAACGGTGACGGTATTTGCGCCACCTTCTTCATTACCGCCATGTGCTTCAGCGATTCGCAATGCCTCTTCAACTGCATACTCATCTAAATCATTTAAGACGGCATCAACGTTTTCGCGATCGAGAAGTCCATTGACCATCTTCTTCTCAGCCCACGAATCCGGAACCTGCTTTACGCATACGGCGATCTTCATAGGGCAGATGTTACTGGTCAGTAGGAAAATCCGCTAGGTCAAAACCCTAAACCAATACTTCATCTTGCCTTTGCCAACACTTCACCTTTCCGCCGGTCAAGAGTTAAGCAACCCCCTTCATTCTTCTCTTATGATCGCGAACCCGAGCAACGTGCCACTGCGCATCCTCGTCGTTACTGAGGCATTTTTGCCGCAAGTAAATGGTGTTACCAATTCGGTGCTTCGCCTGCTCGAGTTTTGCAAGCGCAATGGTCACGAGGTTTTGGTAATTGCTCCAGAGAGTGAAAACGCTCCTAAGGATTATTTGGGCTTCAAGATTAAACACGTCCCAAGTATTGCGATGAAGAAATTGATTCCTATGGGACTTCCAAAAAAATACCTAGAGCCATTCATCGAAGGTTTTAATCCTGATGTGATTCACCTGGCATCACCAATTTTCTTGGGTCATTACGTAGCCCGCCTTGCCCGCAAAGCAAATATCCCAACTGTTTCGGTCTATCAAACAGATATAGCTGGCTTTGCTAGACATTACGGATTAACTGTCGCTCATAACACCTTAAAGCGATGGGTGGCGAGAATTCACTCTGCCACAGATCTAACTCTTGCACCATCTGGTTGGGCATGCAGAGACCTTGAAAACTCTGGCGTGACAAATGTAAAACTCTGGCAGCGCGGTGTAGATCTAATTAACTTCACTCCAGAAAAGCGAAATGAATTCTTAAGAAATGAGTTCCTGAATAAGCGTGGTGCAAAGTACGTAGTTGGATATGTTGGGCGCCTGGCTAATGAGAAGCGAATAGATGATTTAGCTATTTTAGATAGTCAGCCAAATATTCAGTTGGTAATTGTTGGACACGGCCCAGCCGAAGCGCGCTTAAAGCGCGAACTTTCTAATGCAATCTTTGTTGGTTACAAATCTGGTCACGAATTAGCCGAACACGTCGCATCATTTGATGCATTTGTTCACACTGGCAAACACGAGACTTTCTGCCAAGCAATTCAGGAAGCACTTGCCTCAGGAACAGTTGTGGTTGGCCCGGATACAGGTGGACCGACTGATCTAATCGAACACGGCAAGACTGGGCTACTAATTGATACCGCTGATTCACATTTGCTGCTTCATTCGATTTACACGCTACTCGAACATCCAACGCTGGATCTAATGCAGATCGCTGCACGAAAATCAGTTGAACACCGAACCTGGGACTATATTAACGAGAGCCTTATCGAACATTACCGCGACGTTATCGAATTCGTGGCTTCACGAAAAGAGTTGGTCGCATGAAAATCATCCATATCGCTAATTTTTATGGCCCTAAATCTGGTGGAATAAAGACAACGCTTCATAATTTGGGCACTGGATATACAAATCGGGGACATGACTTCACATATATCGTTCCGGGAGTTGGTTTTTACCAAGAGAAGACTCCACACGGAAATCGCATCACAGTTCCATCTTGGTCGATTCCACTAAGTGGTGGCTACCGAATCATTAGATCCAATCGCCAAATTAAAAGTATCTTGCTCGCCCTCGCTCCTGATCGCCTAGAGATATCAGATCGATTTACCTTATCGGGAATTGGCAGATGGGCGCGCTCTCACAAAATACCTACTCTGGTGTTTAGCCACGAAACATTGCGCGGGCTAATCAAGACTTTCCAACCCTTCTCGCTAAATAAATTAGTCCGTTGGCATAACACCCGCCTGGCAGCGAGTTTTGATCACGTTGTAACTACAACAAACTTTGCTGCATCTGAGTTTCGCGAAATAGGTATTAATAACTTAACTCAAATTCCGCTTGGAGTAGACCTTGCGACTTTTTCCCCAAAGAATAGGGATCAAGAACTGCGCACGAAACTACTCAAGAATGGCGATGTCCTGCTTGTGCACTGTGGACGCCTATCGCCAGAGAAGAAGCCAGAAAGATCAATTGAAGCGCTGCGAGAATTACTGAAGCAAGGTGTTAATGCTCGCCTAATTTATGTTGGAACAGGTCCACTCCACAAGAAGTTATATGACGGTTCTAGAGATATTCCAGTAACTTTCCTTGGGTACATATCCGATAAGAAATACCTTGCTCGAATTATCGCCTCAGCTGATATCTCGATTGCGCCTGGACCAATTGAAACATTCTGCTTAGCAGCGCTGGAATCACTTGCCAGCGGAACTCCAGTTGTCTGTTCTGAAACCAGCGCGGTTGGTGAATTCTTGCTTCTACAAAGTAATGAGTCAGTCGGATTGGCGGCGGCAAATAACGGCCCAGCTTTTGCTGAAGCGATTAAAACTTTGCTAGCGCGCTTGGAGTCAGAACAAACTCTGCGATCACGTTGCCATCACCAAGCGGAGAACTTCCCTTGGTCTTCCACAATTTCCCAAATGCTCTCACTATCTTCACAGAGAGAACTGCGGGTGGCATAAATGTATAACCCAATCACTTTTGCAGTAGTTGGCGATAGCGCAGCCTCTGGCGTTGGTGATTCAGATAACCAAGGAAATTACTTTGGTTGGACATACCATCTCGCAAAAGCCTTTCAAGAACCGTTGGTCTATATAAATGCATCACGCCCGGGCGCTCGTTCGGGAGAAGTATTAAATGTGCAATTGCCAAAGATTCTTGATCACTCTCCCGAACTTGCTGCGGTAATAGTTGGTGGTAATGATTTACTTCGCAGCAACTTTTCTCCAGAAACTTTCGAAAAGAATTTGCGACAAACTATGGTCGATCTTGTCTCTAATGGATCAACAATTATGTTGCTAGAGCTGCACGACCCAACTGTCATAGTCCCAATGCCTTATCTCGTCGGACGCATTTGCCGCAGGCGCGTACAGGCGATTAACCAAATCACTCATAGGCTTAGTAAAGAATTTGGCGCTGTGACTCTGCCAACACGAGCACTTTCTGGAATTTATGAACGCGAGAAGTGGCACGTAGATCGAATGCATCCCAGCAAGAATGGCCATCAATTTATTGCTCAACAATTTGCGGTTTTGTTACGCGAGCGTGGCTATTTTATTGGTGAAGTTCAGATTGATCCGATCAACAACAGAAGCCGTAAAGACTCAATACTTTGGATGTTACGCAATGGAACACCGTGGTTTTTAAAGCGCAGCGTGGACCTGCTTCCTGGCCTAATTTGGCTAAGCGGCGCTGAGATGATTTATATTTTGCGTCAGAAGTATTCGCGCTTTAAATTTGGAGTTGAAAGCTTACAGAAACACCCCACCCGAATTTCTCTCGCCGAGGAATTACAAAATCTTGACAATACTGCCTATATGACGCAGTTAACCCGCACTTTTCGTTAAATCACACAGGCGCAGTACTAGGTAGTAATTACTAAATTAACCTAAAATCACACCCATGCTCGCATTCATCGCACCTGGTCAAGGTGCGCAAACACCCGGGATGCTTGCGCCTTGGATCGCGGATCCTGCTTCCAAGTTTTTACTCTCGCAGTGGTCGCACGAAATTGATTTAGATTTAGTAAGACTTGGCACAACTGCCGATGCCGATGAAATTAAAGATACCGCCAACGCCCAACCGCTAATTGTTGCTGCGGGTTTATTGGGAGCTCGCGCACTTGGTAGCGCCAGATTGGCAATTGTTGCTGGTCACTCTGTTGGTGAAATTACCGCAGCCACAATTGCCGGTGTTATCGATGACGTTGATGCGATGAAGTTAGTTCGTGCGCGCGGAATTGAGATGGCGAAGGCAGCCGCACTCGCCCCCGCAGGAATGGCCGCTGTACTTGGAGGCGATCGCGAAGTTGTGCTTCGCGCGATCTCTGATTTGGGTTTAGTTGCCGCAAATGACAATGGTGGCGGACAGATAGTTGCCGCTGGTGATTTAGAAGCACTCGCTCAATTAGCGCCAGAAGGTGCCCGAGTACGTGCACTCGCCGTTGCTGGGGCATTTCATACCTCTTATATGCAACCCGCCGTTGCGCCTCTGCGAGAAATCGCCGCGAAAATTACCGTTCATTCAGCCAAGTGCCTGGTGATCTCCAATAAAGATGGAGCGGTACTGCAAGATGGACGCGAGATCTTAGATCGCATCGTCGCGCAGATCTCTAACCCTGTGCGTTGGGATTTATGTATGACCACTCTGGCTAGCCACGTTTCAGGCGCAGTTGAAATCCCTCCGGCTGGAACTTTAGTTGGTTTGTTAAAGCGCGCGGTGCCAATTATCGAAACATTTGCACTAAAGAGCGCTGAAGATGTCACACTAGCTAAAGAATTTATTGTGCGTCACCAAGATGAAAGCAACGATGAGGAAAAGTAATGGCGATCAAAACTAAATCTGGAAGCGAGAGTTCAATCCTCTCCGTTGGTGTCTATCGTCCATCACGCTTAGTTCCAAACTCAGAAATTGTTGATGCCATTGATTCCAGTGATGAATGGATCGTGCAACGCACTGGAATTGAATCCCGCCGCTTTGCAGGGCCTGATGAATCAGTAGTAGATATGGCAATCAGTGCCGCTGAGCAAGCTTTGCTGCGCGCTAAGTTAACTATTAAAGATATTGACTCTGTAATTGTGGCAACAATTACCTATCCGCATCAAGCACCATCGGCGGCAACTGCAATTATCCAAAGAATGGGAAATCCAACCGCAGCGGCATTTGATATCAGCGCTGCTTGTGCTGGCTTCTGTTATGGCGTTGCTATGGCCCACGACTTTGTTCGTGCGGGTAGCGCTAAGAAAGTCCTTGTTATCGGCGTAGAAAAAATTACTGATTTCACAGATCCAACAGATCGTGCAACCGCCTTTATCTTCGCCGATGGCGCAGGTGCAGTTGTCATTGGCGAAACTAGTGATGCAGGTATTGGTCCAGTTGAGTGGGGCTCTGATTCAGAAAATCGCGATGCAATTTTGATGAATCCATCTTGGATAGATGTGCGCGATACCGAAACGCAGCTAACCAAAGCAGATGTTAAATGGCCCAACATCACACAAGAAGGTCAGAAAGTATTTCGCTGGGCAGTGTTTTCAATGAGCAAGGCCGCGCTAAAGGCCTTGGATTCAGCCGGGCTTAGCGTTAACGAGATTGATGCTTTCATTCCACATCAAGCAAATGTGCGAATAATTGAAACTATGGCGAAAGAGATGAAGTTGCCAGACTCGGTAATCATCGCCGATGACATTAGAACAAATGGAAATACATCGGCTGCATCAATTCCACTCGCCATGGATGCGCTATTGGCAAAGCATCCCGAGCTACACGGAAAATTAGCCTTACTTATCGGATATGGCGCAGGTCTCGTTTATGCCGGCCAAGTTGTGAAATTGCCACCTAAGCCATAATTTTTCGCTCTTAACCACCGAATTACTAGGAAGTAAGGGCTTTATCGGGGAGAATTACTTCCTGTTCACAACTGTTCACAATGCAATGAGAAAAGGATCTATCAACATGGCACTTTCACCAGCAGATGTACTAGCAGGAATCAAAGAGATCGTAGAAGAAGTAGCTGGTATTCCAGCAGCATCAATCGAGCTAGATAAGAACTTCACTGATGATCTAGAAGTTGATTCACTAAGCATGGTTGAAGTTGTCGTTGCCTGCGAAGAGCGTTTTGGCGTAAAGATCCCTGATGAGAAAGTAACTGATCTCGCAACAGTAGGAGATGCAGTTAACTTCATCGTTAACGCTGCTGCATAAGTAATTTAATGTCACAACGTCGCGTAGTCGTTACTGGGCTAGGTGCTACAACTCCCCTCGGTGGAGATGTTGCCAGCACTTGGGCTGCTTTGATTGCCGGCAAAAGTGGTGTGCGACTTTTAACTGAAGATTGGCGTGAACTCTTGCCGGTGCACTTCGCCGCACGCGTTGCGACCGAACCAGCAGATCAGATGGAGCGCGTAGAAATGCGTCGCTTAGATCGCTCCGAACAATTTGCACTAATTGCATCTCGCGAAGCTTGGAAAGATGCTGGCTCACCTGAGCTTGATAAAGAACGCCTTGGCGTTGTGATCGCATCTGGCATTGGTGGCGTAATTACTTTGCTTGATCAATTTGATAACTTAAAAGAGAAAGGTGCGCGTGGCGTTAGCCCGCATACCGTTCCTATGTTGATGCCAAATGGTCCGGCGGCAAATGTTGGCTTAGAACTTCAAGCCAAGGCCGGTGTTCACACTCCTGTTAGCGCCTGCGCATCGGGTGCGGAAGCAATTGGTTATGCACTTGAAATGATTCGCAACAATCGTGCTGACGTTGTTGTTAGTGGCGGCGTGGAAGCAGCAATTCACCAATTGCCGATGGCAGGTTTTGCAGCGATGAAAGCTTTATCCACCCGTAACGATGCACCAGAGCGCGCATCCCGCCCTTACGATGCCGATCGCGATGGCTTTGTGCTCGGTGAGGGCGGCGGAGTATTAATACTGGAAGAGTACGAGCACGCTAAAGCCCGCGGCGCCAAGATTTATTGCGAGTTAGTTGGTCAGGGACTTTCATCAGATGGTTATCACATCGCCGCTCCCGATCCAGATGGTTCAGGAGTCCAGCGTGCAATCAAATTTGCTTTAGCCGATGCCAAACTTTCTACCAAAGATATTGTTCACTTAAATGCCCACGCGACATCAACTCCGGCAGGCGATGTCGCTGAAGCAAATGCACTGCGTTTAGCTCTTGGTAAAGATTCTGATCACGTTGCAGTATCTGCTACAAAATCAATGACTGGACATTTACTTGGTGGCGCCGGTGCAATTGAATCTGTATTTATAGTTAAAGCTCTGCAAGAGCGTCTTGCTCCCCCAACAATTAATATTGAAAACTTAGATCCCGCCGTGACAATTGATGTGGTTCGTGACACGCCTCGCACGCTTCCCGCAGGACAGATCGCTGCGCTCAATGATTCTTTTGGTTTCGGCGGCCATAACGTTGTATTGGCTTTCGCAACTCTATAAACTCATTTTTATGGTCCACAAAGAGGTTGACCCGCGCGATCCAGAATTAAGAATCCAACGCCTGCTTGATCCGGGTACCGATTCTTTATTAGTCGAACGCACAGATTGCGGAATGGTTGCCGCAACTGGTGCGATAAAAGGAAACCGCGTAGTCGTTTTCGCATCCGATGCCACAATTAAAAGCGGCGCACTTGGCGTTGCTGGTTCCCAAGTAATTGTTGCGGCATATAGAGAAGCGATGGCTAAACAATTACCGATAATTGGAATCTGGCACTCAGGTGGTGCGCGGCTAAGTGATGGCGTTTCATCTTTAAATGCCTTCGGTGAAGTCTTTCAAGCAATGATTCTGGCTAGTGGACGAATTCCACAACTCTCACTCGTGCTTGGTCCAACCGCAGGTGGTGGCGCTTACGGTCCAGCGCTAACTGACATTGTTGTACTTGCACCTGAAGGTCGGATTTTTGTAACCGGACCAGATGTTGTTAAATCGGTGACCGGCGAAGATGTTGATATGGCATCCCTTGGTGGACCCGAAGCACACAGTAAAAACAGCGGCGTTGCACACGTGATTGCTACAACCGAACAAGAAGCCTTTGATGAGATCCGAGATGTCACCGCGCTCTTTGCCAATCAAGGACATATGGATACGGATCTAAAAGATTTAGATTTATCAGTCTTTGTACCAGCAGCAACGAAGCGAAGTTATGAAGTACATCCGCTAATTGACGCAATTTTGGATGCTGATGGTGAAAAGCTAGAACTGCTTCCGGTGTGGGCCGAAAATATGACAACAGTGCTGGGACGTTTTGGTGGTCGCACAGTTGGTGTAATTGCCAATAACCCAGCACACATCGGCGGGGTCTTAGATTCGGCGGCTGGCGAAAAAGCGGCACGCTTTGTGCGCACTTGTGATGCCTTCGGTATTCCCTTGATAGTTATCGCAGATGTCACTGGTTTCTTGCCAGGTGCTGGCCAAGAATGGGAAGGCGCGGTTCGTCGCGGTGCGAAGTTGTTGCACGCTTTCGGTGAAGCAGTTGTTCCACGTGTTACCTTAATTACGCGGCGTGCTTACGGTGGTGCATTTGTTGCGATGAATGCCAAATCTCTCGGTGCAACACGAGTATTTGCTTGGCCCACCGCCGAAGTTTCAGTGATGGGCGCAGTCGCTGCCGTACGAGTTTTACATCGCAGATTACTTGCCGATCTTGCGCCAGAAATGCGCGAAGGTATGGAGTTAGAGCTTGCGGCAGAACATGACAAAGTATCTGGCGGAGTTGCTAGGGCTGTTGAAATTGGCGCAGTAGATGAAATTGTTGAGCCATCACATACGCGGACCGCACTTGCGCGCGCATTAGCGTCTGCGCCAAATCGCCGCGGTGCACACGGAAATATTCCGCTTTAATTAATTTTTAAATCGCTCGTTTACATAATCGCTCGGCAGATCTGTTTCGTGCCCATCAGGTACACCCATACGTTCAATAATTTCTTCAAAGCCTTTATATTTTCCGCGAAGCTCTGCTTTGGGTACACCACGAAAACAGGATGCGGTAAAACCAGGTGACATAGTGCAAGCAAAGAGCGCCCATTGCCCACCTGGTGCAACTTCTCCGGCCTGAATAAGTCCCGCTTTAATCGTGTGCTGCATAACTTGTCCGGCAGCGATATCTCTGCCTAAAGTAATTGTGCGAACAGTGCCATCTGTGTGGAATTCATATAATGCAATTGGATCGCCTTCATAGAAATGCCAGACTTCATCAAATTCCAGAACGTGCGTTGTAGATGCGCTCACTGGATCGCTCTTATATAAACCTAACCCTGCGGTTCCAGCAGGACCACCAGCAGCAGTCTTGCTTTCCGAAATATAGGTATTAATAAAGTAGGTGCCCTCAACCGGCAGAGGCTTCATCCCAAAATAGGCGATTAACTCCTGCGCGCGCGACATCTTTAAATGGTCAGTTCTTTACAGTGAAGGTAACTGAAACTGTTGATGTGACAGTTTTCTTAATCGTTGTTGTGTCATAAGCGCCACCATCAGATGTCATTGTTGAATCAGGTGTTGTCACTTGGAAAACCCCGCTCTTCACGCTAGTTACCGCACCAACGCTACCGCCGACTGCTTTAGTGATCGCTTCTGCGCGGATCTTGGCATCTTTCATAGCTTCTTCAAGAAGCTGTGGGCGAAGTTCTGCCAGCGTTGAGATGTAGTACTGCGGACCGTAGTTATTAACTGAGACGCCAGATTGAAGAATTGATCCGATACCTTGCGAGAGTTTAGAAACTAATTCGACATCCTTGGTGCGAACTGTGACATCGCGGCTAGCGCGATAGTTCAAAATACGACCAGTTGAATTTCCGTTTACCCATTCTTCTTGGCCGTAGGTAGAAACTGGTCCAAGAGTTAACGCTTCAGCCGGAATGCCACCATCGGCTAAATACTTGGCAACCGCTGCAACATCATTGCCAACTTTGGCAACAGCATCAGAGACGCTCGGGCGAGATAGCGATACAGATAAAGTCCAAACGGCGTTATCTGCAATCGCTTCAGTGCGCGCAGATCCAGTCACAACAATTCCGTTATCTGAACGGCTAGCAAAACCTGAACCGACTTGTACTAAACCGCCACCAATTGCAAGTGCAAGAATTAGCGCGGAAATAATGAAGGCGATCGCTTTGCGTCGCTCTATCTGAATAATTGGGCTCTCTGGTGTTGTCATATCTTTATCTTAACTTATTAAATGGCGCGCAATTGCATTACTTTATCGATTTCAACGTTTCTAAATGGGGCTAACTCTTCTTCCCATCTATTTCCCAGCACTTGATCAATTCCCTCGCGTATAGATATCTCATCAAAGCTCTTGGCGAGCGCATCCATAATCTGGTGTTCAGTGAGAACGATGTTTCCGAGCCCATCAATGCTTGCGCGATGAATACCGAGCTCGGGGGTTGCGCGATACAACTCTCCCCCGAGTTCAGACTCTTCACGAACTTCAAATCTCAAGTAGTGCCAACCACGAAGTGCAGATGCAATTTTCGCAGCGCTTCCTCGCACATCTCGAAATTCAATTGTTGCGCGATAAGTTCCACCGGCACATGGCTGATCTAACCAATCAATTTTTAACCAAGTACCAAGGATTGATTGCAAGCCCCATTCAATATGCGGGCGCAGCGCATTGGGTGCGCTATGTATGACAAGTAAACCGGTAACAGATTCTTTGTGACGATCTCTGTTCTGGCCTGATGGGTGTAGCTCTTGCATTTGCTGCTCCTAGAAAGTACCTAGCAAGACCGCGATATGCGACCTTCCCCAGCCCATATTCGCTTGCAATTACTATCTAGTGGATCCAATTTTGCTCCATTTAAGCGTAACTGTCTAGACCAGCGTTAGGTGTACGCGTGCATAGGCAGTACCCTTTTCCTTAGTCGGACGCTTAATCAGGACCCGTTTCATGGCTGTAATGCTTTGCTCGGTATCGCTGGCGCAAGAGGAAGACCGTGTTTGAGGATTTCTTAAACACCCACATATCGAAGGAAAAGTAAAACATGGCAACAGGTACAGTTAAGTGGTTCAACTCTGAAAAGGGTTTCGGTTTCATTGCAGTTGATGGTGGCGGACAAGATGTATTCGTTCACTACTCAGCAATCCAAGGAAACGGTTACAAGTCCCTTGAAGAGGGTCAGTCAGTTTCATTCGAGGTCGTACAGGGTCCAAAGGGTCCTCAGGCCGATGCAGTGAATGCTAACTAATAACACTTAGTTTACTAAAATCCCCCATCGCGAAAGCGGTGGGGGATTTTTTTATTTAAAACTTACTTCTTAGGAAGCGGTGGAATCTCACCGCTCTTCTTCTTTGCCCCAGCCACTGCATTTACGGGAGATAAATCTTTCCCACTCTTCCAAGCATCTAAATATTTCCAAGGCAGAACAACACCGCGCCTGACCCACCAAACATTTGGTTGCGTAGGCGTTGGCCAAGAAATTCCGAAGTGAAGATGTGGCGCTGTTCCTCGTGCGCTACCGGTTGATCCAATCTTTCCAAGCAATTGACCTGCGGTTACTACAACTCCTGGCTTTATATCCGCAGCTACTGAAATTAGATGTGAGCCATAATAGCGAACGCCATCTTCTCCAATAACAGATACATATAACCCGCCGCGATCGATGCCTAAATTGGTTTTACCGCTCCAATTGTCTTTACGGTTTACTTCATCGACAACTCCATTTATTGGAGATACAAATTTGCAGCCTTTTTTAGCCAAAATATCAGTTGCCGCATAATCGTGGTGGGCGCGCGCATAATTAACGGCGCAATCTGCAACTGGAAATACGTAAACAGGTGCCGCGCTGGCGGGTTGCATTGAGATAAGTGTTAAAACTGCAACCAATAGAATTTTCAAGAAAGCGCCTTTCGGTCCAGACGTGCAGTAACGGCCATGTGTGGAACGGTTAACGCCCAAACAATTACTAGCGTAATCCATAAGAATTGATCACTAACTGAGCCACCACGGAAGGCAATGACAATTCCTGCGACTACAAAGGTTCCAACAAGTGCAGGCAGACCTGGCCAAATTGCACTTAAAAATGCCTGTGAACTTCTTCCATCTTCAAATGCTTTTTGTGATCTCGGAAGCACCAGAGTTAAGCGAGCGGTGTGGCGCATGGCATGCCAACATCCGAAGTACACGGCGAAAGCAACAAGGGGCGGTGCGGTGAGTGCCAGTAGATAGAGAAGGGATAAATCAATCGCATCCGAAATTCTGCGTTTTTGCAGCAGACGCAGCAAAGCGAAGAAAAATACGCCCAGCGTGAGGAGTAGAAGCTCGCCATTAAGCCCTTGATGCCAATTGATAAGAGATGAGTTAACGCGCTCAAGTGCAGCGGAGCTCTTATCGCTAACTAGCGGGATTACAACAGGCAGCGCGCCACCAGCTGCAGCGTATGAAAAGCGTGGGAATTTTTTTGAGTGAAAACTTCTACGATCCATCTCAGAGATAAATGCCGCATCCCCAATACCAAAGTGCACCGCACTCATAGCCACAACGAAGATAAAACCAGCAACGTTCCAAGTTAAAAGTGCGATAACCGCAATAATCGCTACTGCTACGTAGACCGCAATAAAACTAGCCATCTTTATCGCTGAGCTCTTAGGCAAGGTAACCAAGTGATCGAGAGCCCCGTGTGGGATACCGACGGCAAGGGCGATCACCGCGATCACAACCTGCCAGGTGTTATCACTGCTTTCAATT
>Ga0315905_10001322_pt1 | contig 26612 bp, 17 predicted proteins | sample LakEriMetagenome_5_FD_203522 | JGI IMG/M metagenome (GOLD analysis project Ga0315905, IMG submission 203522) | Freshwater fungal communities from buoy surface, Lake Erie, Ohio, United States - Buoy 4 MA121 | ecosystem: Environmental > Aquatic > Freshwater > Lake | place: USA: Lake Erie, Ohio...
GACGGACACGGACTCAACGAGCTGGCCCTCTACGAGGATCGACCGCGTCGCTGGGAAGCGTGGGACACCGACCGTGAGCATGCCGAGAAGCCGATCCCGATCACGGGCCGCCCGACCGTCACGCCGATCGTGCGTGGCGGCGTGCCGATGCTGCGGATCGAACGCGCGCTCGGCCGCGCGAGCCGCATCGTGCAGACGTGCAGCCTGCGCCCGGGTGAGGCCTTCCTGCGCATCCACACCCGGCTGGACTGGCGCGAGGAGCGCACGGTGCTCCGCGCGCTCTTCCCCACCGGCCTTCGCAGCCGCAGCGTGCGCTTCGGCACCCAGTTCGGCTGGATCGACCGCGACGCGCACGACAACACCAGCTGGCAGGCCGCGCAGTTCGAGGTGCCCGGTCACGACTGGATGCTCGTGCACGATGGCCAGGAAGGCATCGCGGTTCTGGACGATGGCATCTTCGGCAAGAGCGGCAAGCTGGGTTCGATGGGTCTGACGCTCGTCAAGAGCCCGAACTTCCCGGATCCCACCTGCGACCGTGGCGTGCACGAGTTCGAGTACGCGATCCTGCCGGTCGGACCGGATCCATCGTCGGTCGCGGTGCAGGCGGAGTGGTTCAACAACCCGGCCATCACGGTGGCAACGGGGCGCGCGGGGGCGGCGGCCGCGGGCATGCACCCGGTCGGCATCCTGGCCTACGGCGATGGACTGCTTGAAGTGAGCGCGATGAAGCCCGCAGCCGACGGCAGCGGCGATGTCGTGGTTCGGCTGGTCGATCACTCGGGGTCGCCACGCCAGGTGCTCGTGTCACCGTCGATGCCGCATGAGGACGTGGTCCGGTGCGACTTCTTCGAGGCACCGATCGCGCGCACGCGGCTCACCCCGTGTGCCGACCGCGACGGCTGGTGGCTCGGCCTGCGAGCCTTCGAGATCGCGTCGCTGCGGATCCGCCGCACAGGCTGTCGTTAGCATGGCCGCATGACGCTCGCGACCGTCGACTGGCTCATCGTCATCGGGTTCGTCGTGGCGCTGGCGCTCTCGGCCTGGAGCATGCGCGAGCATGCGCGCAGCGTGAGCGGGTTCCTGAGCGCGAACCGGCTTGCGGGCCGCTACCTGCTCACGGTCTCCTACAACATGGCGCAGGTCGGCGTGATCACGCTGGTCTGGTACTTCCAGCTCGGCTACGACGTGGGCTTCACGCAGTACTGGTGGGGGTACCTCGAGGGGCCATCGCTGATCCTGCTGGCGATCACCGGCTGGGTCATCTACCGATTCCGCGAGACCCGAGCGATGACGCTCGCGCAGTTCTTCGAGATGCGCTACTCCAAGCGCTTCCGCGTGTTCAGCGGCGTGGTGGCCTTCGTCAGTGGCATCCTCAACTACGCGATCTTCCCCGGCGTGACGGCCAGGTTCTTCATCGCCATGCTCGGGCTGCCACCGGAGTTCACGGTCGCCGGCATGGCGATCGAGACCTTCCCGGCGGTGATGGGTGCGCTGCTGGCGTTCGCGGTCTTCATGGTCTTCGCCGGCGGCATGCTGGCCGTGCTCGTCACCGACTTCTTCCAGGGCGTCTTCTGCTTCTGCACCTTCGTCACGGTGTGCTACTGGGTGCTGCTCAAGTTCCCCTGGCTCAAGCTCGAGGAGACGATGGCCATGCTGCCGGCCGGCAAGAGCATGGTGAACCCGCTCGGGCTCGAGGACGAGGGCAACTTCAACGTCGTCTACTGGCTCATCAGCGCCTTCACGCTCTTCTACGCGTGCCGGGCGTGGCAAGGGGACCAGGGCTACAACAGCGCTGCACGCGACGCGCACGAGGCGCGCATGGGCCAGCTCCTCAACGGCTGGCGCTATCGCACGCTGATGCTCGTCACCGTGCTCATCCCGCTGGCGGTGCGCGCGTTCCTCACGCATCCGGACTGGGCCGAGGCCGCTGCGCCGCTGCAGGCGCAGATCGCGGCGCAGCCGACCGAAGCGCTGCAGGCGGAGATGCGCGTGCCGCTGGCGCTGGGCGTGATGCTACCCACCGGCTTGCTCGGCCTGGTCGTCGCCGCCATGCTCGGCGCCGCGATCAGCACCGACAGCGCCTACATGCACTCGTGGGCGAGCATCGCGGTGCAGGACATCGTGCTGCCGTTCCGCCGCACGCCCATGACGCCGCGTGCGCAGCTGCTGCTGCTCAAGGGCGCCGTGCTGGCGGTGGCGATCTTCGCGTTCGTCTTCAGCTGGCACTGGCAGCCCAAGGAGTACGTGGCGATGTACGGCGCGCTCACCGGGAGCATCTTCGTCGCCGGCGGCGGCGCGGTGATCATCGGCGGGCTCTACACGCGGTGGGGCAACGCGATCGGCGCATGGAGCGCGATGGTGTCGGGGATGGTCGTGTGCCTGGTCGGTGTCGTTGCGCTCAACACGTTCGACGGCACGCTGGAGCGCTGGGCCGCTGGCGAGTCGGGCGCGCTGATGTCGTGGTGGGCCGCGGTGGCGACGTGGTTGCGAGCGCATTTCACGGGCATGGAGCTCAGCTTCGCCGCCATGATGGTGGCGTGCGTGGCGTACGTGGCCGGCAGCCTGCTCGGCCGCGCACTGCCGCGGCACTCACCCACGGGGTCGCTCGCCGCCGATGGCTGGTTCGACCTCGACCGCATGCTGCACCGCGGTCGCTGGCGCATTGAAGGCGGAGCCGAGGCCGACGCGGCGCCTGCGACCTTCCTCGAAAAGCTTGGCTTCGACCGCCAGTACAAGGGCTGGGACCGGTTCGTTGCCGTGCTCACGCTGGCGTGGCCGCTGGCCTTCACCGCGCTCTTCTGCGTGGCGACGCCATGGCTCCTCTGGCGCAAGGCGCAGGGCGAGCCGGTGAACGATGCGCAGTGGGCCTGGTACTGGGGCATCTGGACCTGGTTCATCCTGGCGGCCAGCACAGTCGTGATGGCGTGGTTCACCGTGGGCGGCCTGCGCGACTACGCGCGCTTGCGTCGCGACCTGCGGAGCTACCGACCCGACGAGCGCGACGATGGGCAGCTGCACTGACGCGCCTTGCTGCGGTACGTCACGGTAGCTGCTGCGGAGCGTCGCTCCTGTGTGGCGTTGCCGTCTCGCTGCGCTCGCGGCCGTCGCTCCTGTGTGGCGCCGGCATGCCTCGTTCGCTCAGACAGTCCTCGCCTGCTCAGAAACTGGCGCGGATGTCACTCTGTGGTCACTGACTGGCACTGCGCGCCAGCTTTCCTCGCAGGCTGCGGAACTCGCTCGGCGAGGCATGCCGCGCCCCCCCCTTTTCGCGACGGCCGCAGGACAGGTGTCACGTCACGCTCGTCCGGAGCGCGCGCGAAGCCGGGTGCAGCGCGCGCGTCCGCGCAGCCGGGACCCGAGGTCGCGGGAGAACGAGCGCCGCGGCGTGCTAGCGTGCTCGCCCAATGATCCAGTCGATCGCAGGAGCAGGTTGGACCGTTCGCGCGCTTGACCGTCACCCGCTGCCAAGTCGGTTCGATCCGTCTCGTGCCAGCGCGTCGGTGCAGGGCCATGCCGATGGGGGTGCGCCGGACCTCGGCACGCCTGCCATGCCCGCGGGGCTGGTGGGCAAGCGGTTTGCCGCGACCGTGCCTGGCTGCGTGCATGATGCCTTGCTCACTGCGGGGGCGATCGCGAATCCTGATCGCGGCGATGGCGAGGTCGCGCAGGAGTGGGTCGGCCATACGTCCTGGGGCTGGCATCGCACCATGGACCTCGAGGAACGCGCGCGCGGCCACGAACGCATCGACCTCGTCTTCGAGTCGATCGACACCTGCGGTTCGGTCTGGCTGAACGGACGCCGCCTCGGCCACGTCGAGAACCAGTTCAGGCCGTGGAGGTTCGATGTCCGGGGCATCGTCCGCACCATCGGCAACTCGATCGGCGTGGATTTGGAGGGGCCAGTCACGACCGTGCTCGCCCGTGCGCGCGAGCTGGGCGAGCGCCCGGTCAATGGCGACTGGACGCCGTACCCGTTCCTGCGCAAGAGCGCCTGCAGCTTCGGCTGGGACTGGGGCCCGAAGCTGCCGTCGTGCGGCCTCGGGCCGTGCTGGATCCACGCGTGGAGCGTCGCGCGCATCGATGTGGTCCGGCCGCTTGTCACGCAGTGCTCGAACGAGCGCGCCTCGATCGAGGTGATGGTGGACCTTGAGTTCGCGCGCGACGGCGTCGTGCCTGACGGCCTCGAGATCGAGGTGGACCTGCTCCTCGACGACGGTCGCACGATCCACGAGCGCGTTCGCGTGCGTTCGGCCACGCCGAGCATCACGATGGTCATCGATCGTCCACCGCTCTGGTGGCCACGCGGCATGGGCTCGCAGCGGCTGCACCCGCTCACGGTGCGCCTTCGCCACGGCGGCAGCGTCCTCTACGCGTGGTCGCGCCGCATCGGCCTGCGGTCGGTGGCCCTCGACACGGCTGCGGATCCGGACGGAACGGGCACGCCCTTCACGCTGCGCGTCAACGGCGTGCCGGTGTTCTGCAAGGGCGCGAACTGGATCCCGGTGTCGCCGTTCCCGCTCGCAGCATCGCGCGACGCCTCGCGTGCCCTGCTCGAGCAGGCGTGCGATGCGAACCTGAACATGCTCCGCGTGTGGGGCGGTGGGCAGTACGAACCGCAGTCGTGGTACGAGGCCTGTGACGAGCTCGGACTCATGGTCTGGCAGGACTTCATGTTCGCGTGCGCCACGTATCCCGAGGAGCAGCCGTACGAGGACGCGATCAAGGCGGAAGCACGGCACCAGGTTGCGCGCCTGAGCGCGCATCCGAGCGTGGTGCTCTGGTGCGGCGGCAACGAGGACATCTTGGCATGGTTCTCGTGGGGATTCCGCGAGCGCCTGAAGCCGGATCAGACGTGGGGGCGCCGCATCTGGCTCGAGTGGCTGCCGGCGATCTGCGCGGAACTCGATCCAACGCGGCCGTACTGGGCAGAGAGCCCATGGTCGGGTTCGCTCGAGGTGCATCCCAACGATCCCGATCGTGGCGACCGCCATACGTGGGATCTCAAGCTTGACGCGTACCGACAGCAGGTGCCACGCTTCTGCAGCGAGTTTGGCCAGCAGAGCCAGCCTGCCGTCTGCAGCTGGCGCGGTGCGGTCGGCGACGAGGCGCTGCAGGTCGGTCATGGCGCGATCGGCAGGCGCCAGCGCGCGTGGGGTGGCGATGACGAGCAGTACGGCAAGGTCCTGCCCCAGTGGTTCACGCCGACCGCGGATTTCGGCGCGTGGGTCTGGCAGGGCCAGCTGCTTCAGGCACGGGCGATGCGCTGGGCGATCGAGTGGTACCGCGCCAACCAGCCCCGCTGCATGGGTGCGCTCTTCTGGCAGTGGAACGACGTGTGGACCGGCCCGAGCTGGAGCGTGATCGATGTGGCTGGCCGACCGAAGCCGGCGTTCCATGCCGTGCGAAGCGCGTGCGCGCCCCGCACCGTGGCGCTCGTGCCGCGCGACGGCGCCACGCAGGTCGTGGCGATGAACGACACCGCGGATGCCTGGTCGTCGTCGGTGACGGTGTACCGCGTGGGCGGCGATGGCCGTTCGCTCCGTTCGGCGCGTGTGCCGTTCACGGTGCAGCCTCGATCGACGCACGTGGTGTGCGCCGCCGAGGAGGCCGTGGGTGGCATCGCCGATGCCTCGTGCGAGCTGTTCGTGGCCGATTGCGGCGAGGATCGATCGATCCACCTGCCGCAGCGCGACCTGCTGATGCGGCTGCCGTTCCAGGAGCCCCTGCGTGAGTGCGTGCGGTCCGAATCGGGCGGTCGCCGCGAGACTTGGCGCATCACGGCACGAGGCCTGCTGGTCGACGCCTGGCTCGAGCCGCTGTGGCCCTGGGAACGCACGCACGGGAACCTGCGCACGCTGCTCGACGGGGAGTCGATGGACGTGATCGTTGACTGGACCGAGCCGTGCGCGGATGTCCCGGTGCGCACCTGGGTCCGCACGGCGAACGAGTTCGGCGGTCACCCCATCGAGCTCCGTGCGTTCAGGCCGTGAAGGATCCTTCCGCGACACGGTCCGCACCGAATTTGCTGAGGTTCTTCCGGGACACGGGCGTGGATCCCTGAGGATGGGCGCTTCATGGCCGTGGGCACGGTGTCCATCGGCCGGGGCGCATAGCGCCCGTGGCGTCAACCCAGCAGGGGGAACACATGGTGGCCAGCATCGAATCGATGGCGTTGCACGAGCCTTCGGGCGCGTCGCATGGTGGGTGGTTGGGGGGCGAGTGCGCCGGGCGCACGCCGGACCCCGCATGGGTCATGGCGCTCGAATGGGCCAATCGGCAGCTTGATCCGGTGTTCATCACCAGGCATATGCAGTCCAAGCGGGGCGTTCGTCAGCACGCCATCGATGATCTCGTGGCCGAGGGCGTGCATGGGGAACGCATGGTGTGCACCATCTTGCACGATGCCGAGCGTGCGGCGCTGACCACGAACCTCGCGCAGGTGCTCTCGCTCGGCGTGGATCTTGCACCGCACGATCCGGCGTGCCCGCACGGCCGCATGCGTCGTGCCGCACTGGCGATCGCTGCACTCGCATGGCACGACATCTACTTCAGTTCCACCGATCACCTGGATGACGATGCGTTCCACGACCTGCTCTTCACGGCGGTGCTGCAGGATCCCGTGCGCGACCTTCCTGGCGGTGCACTCGTGCATGAGTGGGTGGACCTGGCCACGGCAGGGGGCGAGGGCCTTCGCGACTGCTGGCTCTCGTGGTACGCCAGCGATGGCGAGCGCTCCGATGCAGCGGCCGATGGCGAACCCGTGCCGCCGCGCCGCCGCCGCGATCCATCTCGCGATGCCGCGCTGCCACGGCCGTCCAAGCCATGATGCAGGTCCGATGCAATGGGGTCGCGCGGAAAATCTGAACCTTGGCTTGTGTGACCCCGTCATGGAACCGATGGTGTTGGTGGAGGGAGTTTGAGGGACTCCGGTCGGCCTCTGCAACGATGTGCCGCAGGAACAACAGCCGATCGTGGGACAGCCGCTTCGAGGGGAAGCGGCTGATCCCCTTTTTGCCAGACCTACACTGCATGCATGACCCACGGCTCACCGGCGTCGATGACTCCACGCGCCCACGTCCTCGTCGGTGATGGCTGGCGCGAGTCGGCATCCACGAGGTCGTTCATGGCGGTCAGCCCAATCGATGACCAGGTGCTGACCGCGCTCTACCCCATCAGCACCCCAGATGAACTGTCGGGCATGGCGGCTGCGGCGCGCTCGGCACAGCCCCAGATGGCGCACCTGGCCATGAACGAGCCGGCGCGGCTGGCTGGGTTCCTGCGCGCAATCGCGGCCGAACTGCTGGCAAGCAAGGCCAGCATCGTCGAGCTGGCCCACCGTGAAACGGCGCTCGCCGCCGAGCCGCGTCTGGGCACCGTGGAGTTCGGCCGCATGCTGCTCCAGCTCGAGCAGGCTGCTGCGTGCTGCGATGCCGAGCAGGTGTTCATCGAGCGTGCCATGTCGGGCGACCCAGTGGCGGGCGAGCAGGGGAGTTGGCGCCGTCCCCGCCGTGATGCCGCCGCGGGCATCGGCTCCATGCTCGAGCCGCTCGACCGTCCCGTGCTCTCGATCGGCCCCAACAACTTTCCGCTGGCCTATCACGGCTGCGTGGGCGGCGACACGGTTGCCGCGTTCGCCAGCGGGCATGCCGTCATCGCCAAGGGGCATCCGCTGCACCCGGGCACCGGGGTGCTGCTGGCTGAGTGCGTGCACCTCGCAGCCCGCGCCACGGGCATGCCCAAGGGGTGCTTCCAGTTCATGGCTCATGCCGAGCCGGCCGACCTCGCTGCGCTCATCGAGTCATCGATCGGTGCGGTGGCCTTCACCGGCAGCCGTCGTGCAGGCCTGTCCATCAAGGCAACGTGTGACCGTGTCGGCGTACCTGCGTTCCTCGAGATGTCGAGCGTCAATCCGGTGTGGCTCGTCACCGCTGATGCGGCATCGGTCGATGCGTGCGCCGATGCCTGGCTGCAGAGCGTGACGCTCGGGGCAGGGCAGTTCTGTACCAAGCCGGGCCTGCTGCTGGTCCCGGATCGTGCCACGCTTGAGCACGTCGTGGCGCGCCTCGCACCGCGATTCGATGCGCTCGACGATGCCACGCTCTTGAGCATCCATGGTGCCGGCGACTTCCGCAGCGGTGTCGAGCGTTTGCGTGCGGCGGGAGCAACGCTGCATACGGATCCACTCGTTCGGTCGGCCGGGGCAGCCCGGGTCCGCCCGGCCTTGTGCAGCGCGGGTGCAGCCAGTGCGATCACTGCCGGCCTTCTCGACGAAGTCTTCGGTCCGCTCGGGCTTGTGCTCTCGCTCGACGGGGTCGAGCCCGAGTCGATCTATGCCGCCATCGGTGGACAGCTCACCAGTACGGTCTGGTGCGACGTGGATCGGGCGGCTGAACCGATGTCCGCCTGGCTGGCGCGCGTCCGTCCCCACTGCGGACGGCTGCTCGTGAACAAAATGCCGACCGGTGTGACCGTGACCGAGTCGATGGTGCATGGTGGTCCGTTCCCGGCCACTGGTTCGGCGGCCCACACGGCCGTCGGTTTCCCCACGAGCATGCTGCGCTTTTCCGCGCGGCGTTGCTACGACGCCGTGCCGGCTCAGTTCAGGCCGCCGCTCCTGCGCTGAACGATGTGATCACGATCCGGACCAGCGCCGCGGTACAGATGCTCAGCCGCGCGCGTCCCAGGCCTTCAACAACTCGACCTCGCGCTCCGTGCTGATGCCGGGAGCACGACCGCCCCACGCGAACGTGGCTGGCCGCTCGGCCTTGGTGCGCTCAAAGTCGGCAACCGTGTCGCGGGCGGTCTCCGCCAGCGGTCGGCACGTGAGCCCCGCGCTGAACGCCTTGCTGCAGTTGGCTCGACCCGAGCCCGCGTACTCCGGCATCTGCGGGATCCAGAGCGGCAGGCCCATCCATGGTGCCACGTTCTGCTCCAGCAGCCACTGCTCATCGCACCAGGCGAACTCCACTGGATCGCTCACGGTCGCCTTGATGCCGGCAAGCATCTCCTCGAAGCTCAGCGGTCCTTGCGGACCGTTGGCCAAGTACGTGCCGGCGTGCCCATCCTCGACGAGCTTCAGCATGAACGCGGCCAGGTCGCGGACATCGATGAACTGGACGCGCACCTCGGTGGGCTTGGGTGCGCGGGGCGCCAGCACGCGACCGCCGCGAGCGATGCGGACAGGCCAGTACGTGAAGCGCAGCGAGTCGTCGCCGGGGCCCACGATGAGGCCTGGGCGGACCACGCACGATCGGTCGCGGTACGCCAGATTTGCCTGCTGTTCGCACAGTGCCTTGAGCGGACCGTAGGTCTCGCCGGTCACCTCCTCGACCATCGGGTCGGGGATCGTGCCGACGGGCGTCGACTCATCGGGTGCGACCGAGTTGTCGGTGAAGACCGAGATGGTCGACACGAGCTGGTATAGGTGCGTGACCGGCTCCAGCAGTTCGGCGGACGCCTTGGTGATGCGCGGCACATACGACGAATTGTCGATGACCGCATCGAAGCGCGTACCTTCCTCGCGCATCGACGCCACGAGGGCCTCGAGCGACTTCAAGCCGTCGCCCTTGGCCGGATCGCGGTCGCCCTTCAGCTGCACGATGTCCTTGAAGGCATCGCCCGCGAAGCGGGCAGGGTCGGTCTTGCCGCGATTGAAGAGCGTGACCTGCCAGCCCTTGGCCATCGCCTGCTCGACCAGGTGCGGACCAAGGAAACCGGTGCCGCCAAGGATCAGGATTCGCATGGGCGCAGGCTATGCGCCGGCCGCCTGCCAGTGTTGACAAAGAAGCCGAAAGATCAACGCCCGATCGCCGGCCGGTTCGCCAGCGCCGCACGGATCGTGGCGATGGCCTCATCGCGTGCTCGCCCAGACACCGGCAGCCGCGGCCCACGCACGCGCTCGGTGCCCATGCCGACCTCAGCCTGCGCCAGCTTGATGAGCTGCACGAATTCCGGCACGGTGTCCATGCGCAGGAGCGGCAGGAACCAGCGGTAGAGCGCGCTGGCCTCGTCCAGCCGTCCGGCACGGGCGAGGTCGAACAGGCGCACGCTCTCGGCCGGCAGTGCATTGACCAGTCCGGCCACCCAACCGACCGCACCCGCGGCCACGCCTTCGACGAGCATGTCGTCGAGGCCGACGAAGCACGCGATGCGGTCGCCCAGCTCGGCGCGCAGGGCCGTGGTGCGCCGTGCATCCCCACTCGAATCCTTCACGGCCTGGAGGTTGGCGTGCCGCGCCGCGAACCCGGCGACCTGCCTCGCATCGATGTCGACGCCATAGGCGTGCGGATTGTTGTAGAGCATGCAGGGCAGTCGCGTCGCCGAGAACACGGCATCCATGTGCGCCTGCACTTCGGCCCACGGCCCCTTGTGCACGTAGGGAGGCAGCACCATCAGGCCGCCGCAGCCGGTCGCTGCCGCATCGCGCGCGAGAGCAACGGCCTCGCGCGTGCCCGCGGAGGCGATTGCCGCCACCACCGGCATGCGAGCGCCGACCGCCTGCAGCAGGGTGCGCCACAGATCTACCCGCTCCGCATGCGAGAGCGTGCCGCCCTCACCGAGCGAGCCCGGCGCGATGATGGCGGTGCAGCCCGCCTCGGCCAGCCACGCCGCATGGCGTGCCAGGAAGGCGTGATCGATCTCACCAGCCTCATCGAAGGGGGTGGTGATCGCAGGCATCACGCCGCGCCAGGTGGCTTGCTCCAGGTGCATCGCAGCAGGCTACCGGGTGGATGCACCATGCATGCGTGCTAGAGTCGGTGCCATGGATCGACGAGGCCACGCTCCGTCCACGGCGCTCGAGCGACGACTCGGGCCGATCCGTGCCGAGTTCATGGCAGGGCGCCTCGATCGTGCACTTGAACTCGCCGATTTCGCGGTACGCACCGATCCCCGCGAGCCCGCCTTCCTGAGCATCGCAGCGCGCGTGCTGGGCGCGATGGAGCGCCACGAACGCGCCATCGCGATGGCTGGGCGCGCACTGGCGATCACCGATCACCCCGAACCGCGCATGGTCCGTGGCGATGCCCTGCGAGCTCTCGGGCGAACCGACGAAGCACTCGCGGACCTTGAGCGCGCACTCGCGATGGTGCCGCAGTCGCGCGAGCTGCTGCTTGCGGTCGTCACGACCCTCGAGGAAGCAGGGCGTACCGAGGAAGCGCGGGCCCGGCTTGGATCGCTCGCCACCTCGGTCCCGGCCGAGACTGCCTCCGATCCCCGTGCCGCGCATGAAGTGGCCAAGATCGAGGTGCACGACGGTAGATTCGACGCAGCGGTCGCTCGCATCGATGCGGCGCTGCCGGCCGCGGGACCGGGCACCATCGCGTCGACGATGCTGCTGCACCTTCGCGCGAAGGCACTCGATCGCGCCGGCCGTTACGACGATGCCTGGGCGACGGCCATGAGGTCGCACGCCGATCGCGGCATCCGGTTCGACCCCGCATCGCTCGATGCCGCCGTCACGGGGGCGATTGCGCGCTGGTCCCGCGAAGCGCTCCGCGACGAGCATGGCGAGGGCATCGATGACCCAATGCCGATCTTCATCGCGGGCATGCCTCGCAGCGGAACGAGCCTGGTGGATCAGGTGATCCACGCGCATCCCAGTGCGGCTGGCGTGGGCGAACTCGAGACGCTTGAGCGATGGGCGGAGTCGATCGGGATGCCCGGCCGGCGCCCCGAGCCGGGCATGCGGATCGGGGCGCGGTACCTCGCCGAGCTTCGCCGGCTGGCACCACACGCCTCGCGTGTGGCGAACAAGGCCCTCGGCAATGCAGGCGTGCTCGGGCACCTGGCCAGCACGTTCCCGAAGGCAAGCCTGGTCGAGGTCGTCCGCGATCCGCGCGACGTCGCGGTGTCGTGCGTCTTCGGCACCTTCAATGCGGCGAGATTCCCTTGGACGGCCCGCCCGGACTGGGTCGCTGCGGCCTGGAGCGCCTCGCGCCGCATGCTGGCCCACTGGGAAACCGTGATCCAGCAGCCTGTGCTTCGCATCCGGTACGAGGACCTCGTCTCGCGCGGCCGGCCCGAGTTCGAGCGGCTGCTCGCTCACGTCGGGCTGCCCTGGGACCCGGCCGTCGAGTCGTTCCATGCCACGCGCCGAACCGTGCGCACCCTCAGCTACGACCAGGTGAGCAAGCCGCTTTACACGTCATCGGCCGGCCGTTGGCAGCACTACGAGCGTCACCTCGCCGGCATCGACTGGCCTCAGCCGAGCATCGACGGGTAGTGCGGGTCGTACTGCACGCGGTGGATGAGCTCCTCCATGTGCGCCACGCCATCGATCACCGCCGGCTCCGTGGCGAGCCCTCGCTCGGCGATGAGCCGCGCCACGCGTGCCGCGAGGAACGAACTGGTCTCGACGATGCCCGACATCGGCGGATAGATGAGGCCCACGTCCAGGTCCTGTTCCGTCACGCGCTCGGCGAGCGCCTCGGCCGCCACGAGGAACATCTCGTCGGTGACACGGCGCGCGCCCGTGGCGTAGACGGCAAGTCCGACCGCGGGATAGATGTAGACGTTGTTGCCCTGGCCCGGCACGAACAGACGGCCCTGGTGGTGCAGCGGCGGGAACGGGCTGCCGCTGGCGAAGATCGCGCGGCCGTCGGACCACTGGATCGCCTCCTCGGCCGTGCACTCGCTTCGTGAGGTCGGGTTGCTGTAGGGGAAGATGACCGGACGGCGATTGAGCGAGGCCATCTCGCGGATCACCTCCTCGTTGAAGGCCTTGGCCACGGTGCTCACGCCGATGAGCACGCTCGGCCGCACCGCGCGCACGGCCTCGATCAACGTGGCCGCGCTGCCGCCGGCGAACGGGTGCGCGTAGCGCTGCTGGTAGTCGGCCAGTCCCGGCGAGGTGTTCGTGATCAGGCCCTTGGAATTCATGAACCAGCAGCGCGCGCGTGCATCGCCCTCGGGGAGGCCCTCGCGCATGAGCTGCATGCAGATGAGGTCGGCGATCCCCACCGCGGCGCTCCCTGCGCCGAAGAACAGGTAGCGATGGTCCCGCATGGCCGAGCCCATCATGCGCGCGGCCCCGAACAGCCCGGCCACCGCCACCGAGGCCGTGCCCTGGATGTCGTCGTTGAAGCAGCAGACCCGGTCCCGGTAGCGCTCGAGCAGGGGAATCGCGGTCTTGTTGGTGAAGTCCTCGAACTGGATGCACGCGCGGGGGAAGACCTCCTGCACCGCCTCGACGAACTCATCGACGAAGTCGAAGTACTCCTCGCCGGACACGCGCAGGTGGCGCGCGCCGGGATAGAGCGGATCCGCGAGGAACGACTCGTTGTTGGTGCCCACGTCGAGCACCACCGGCAGGCACGCTTCGGGCGGCACGCCGGCGCAGGCGGTGTAGAGGGCAAGCTTGCCGACGGGGATCCCCATGCCGCACACACCCAGGTCGCCCAGCCCGAGGATGCGCTCGCCATCGGTGACGACGATGAACCGCACGTCCCGTTCGGGCCAGTTGCGCAGGATCTCGGCCACGCGCCCCTTGCGGCGCATGCTGATGTACAGGCCCTTGGGCCGGCGCATGATGTGGCCGAAGCGCTGGCAGGCTTCGCCCACGGTCGGCGTGTAGACCAGCGGCATGTAGGCCGGCAGGTCGCTGCGCAGCAACGAGTAGAAGAGATGCTCGTTGCGATCCTGCAGTTCCGAGAGGTAGATGTACCGCTCCAGCGCGGTGGGCTTCGCATCGAGGTGCGCCCGCATGCGAAGCAGCTGCGTGTCGAGTCCTTCCACGCCGTCGGGCAGGAGGCCCGTGATGCCAAGGCGCTCGCGCTCAGCCTCGGTGAAGGCCGTTCCCTTGTTGAGTCGCGCGGTGTGGAGGATCCGCCAGGCGTCGGGCGTGGTCATTGGCCGGGGACTGTAGTGCCGACGGCTACGATCCGTCGCCATGATGCCGACCACCGATGCGCCGATGCGTTTGCGCTGCGTCGACAGCCACACCGAGGGTGAGCCGACGCGCGCGCTCGTGGACGGCATCCCGGGCCTGGCCGGATCGCCAGCCCAGGTGCGTGCTGCACTCGATGGCGCGTGGGCACCGCTGGTGCGCGCGATGATGCATGAACCCCGCGGCTATGCATGGCTCGTGGGTGCGGTGGTGCTGCCGCCGGCCTCGGCGCATGCGTCGTTCGGCGTCGTCTTCTTCAACAACGTCGGCACGCTGGGCATGTGCGGTCATGGCACGATCGGCGTGGTCCGCACGCTGTCGGCGCTCGGTCGGCTTGCTGCGGGCGATCACCTGATCGAGACCCCGGTCGGTTCCGTGGTCGCGCGCCTGCACCCGGATGGGCGCGTGGGTGTTCGCAACGTGCCGAGCCGCGTCACGCAGCGCGGAGTCGCCGTCGACGTTCCCGGCCACGGCGTGGTGCATGGCGACGTCGCCTGGGGCGGCAACTGGTTTTTCATCTGCCACGACCATGGCCTGGCGATCTCGATGGATCGCCTGCAGGAGCTCACGGATTTCTCCATGCGCCTGCGTTCGGCCTACGACGCCGCGGGCCTGCGTGGCGACGACGGTGCACCGATCGACCATGTCGAGCTCTCGATCGATGCGCGCGATGAGGGTGGCCACCGCGTTGGCTCCGGCGCCGATGCGCGGAACTTCGTGCTGTGTCCTGGTGCGGAATGGGATCGCTCGCCCTGCGGCACCGGCACGAGCGCCCGCGTGGCGTGCCTCGCGGCGGAGGGCCGGCTGGCGCCCGGCGCCACGTGGGTGCAGGAGTCCGTGCTCGGGACGCGCTTCGAGGCGACGTATGAGCGGATCGGCGGTGACATCGTGCCCACCATCACTGGCTCGGCGCATGTGACGTTCGATGGCTGGATCGTGATCGATCCGGCGGATCCGCTGGCGCGCCTCGGCGAGCGGTGAACGTCAGGGATCGACCTGCATCAGCACCAGCAGTTCGCTCTCGACGTTGCGCTTGCTCACCGGATCGAGCGCCGTGATCACCACGGGGAAGATCGAGAATCCGGCTGCCTGCGGCGACGCCACGATCGAGAAGGCCACGGTGCGCAGCTTGGCATCGCCGGTCTGGCCCGCCATCGTGGCGGCGAAGCGCGGATCGCCGCTGCGCACGCCGGTGACCTGCAGCATGCCGAGGTTCTTGATCTCGATGTCGAGCCCGACGACGGCGCCGACCTTCACGCACCCAGCGCTCGCGCGGAACTCGGCGAGGCTCAGCACCGGCTTGATCTGCGTGGTCGCATGACGAACACGCAGGTCGATCAGCCGTGCACCGGGGTGGTCGGTCTCGATCACGAGGTAGGGCGGCACTTTCGGGAAGCGCGTGAGGTCATAGGCCACCGTGTACTCGGCGCGCGGGGCGTCCTTAGCGGGGTCGAACGCCTCCACCATGGGAGGCTGGCCCTGAACGGCGCGCACGAGGAACGGCTTGCCGTCGGTCGACTTCAGCTTGACCGTGCCGCGCACGCGCGATGGATCGGTGTCGGCGTCGACATAGGGCACATCCTTGCCTTGGACGGACGTGGTCGCGCGAACGGGGAAGGCGATCTCACCGGCCATGCGGAGCTCGACCACCTTGGGAAGGCCTTGGAGCACCACATTCACCATCACCTGCTTCTGCCCGGTCGATGCCGGTGCACGCATGCTGGCCGGCACCTCGAGCGTGGCGCCCGGTGCGATGACCTTGCCATCAAGGTTGATCGTGCTGGTGCAGGTGCAGCTGGGCTTGACGGCCATCACCTTGAGGGGAATGCCACCCGTGTTGGTGATGCGGAAGGTGTGGTTGATGGTGGAGCGCGGCGTGATGAACCCGAGGTCCACGTTCGCCTGGTCGACGGACACGGCGCCGGCGGCGGGGGGCGTGGCCTGCGACGCGGCGGCAGGTGCTGGTGCCTGCGGTGCCGTGGCGGGCGCATCGGTGGCGGTTGCTGTCGTCGGTGCAGGGGCCTGCGCACCGGCAGGCGCCGGGCCACAGCCGATGCTCGCCAGAGCCACGAAGGCAATCCTCAGGATCAACATGGTGGGGCTAGTGTACGCACCCCATGAAGGCCATCGTCACCACGCGTCGAGGTTCGCCGGTCGCTCCCAATGTGTCCTGCATCGCCGATGCGGCAGAGCCCATCGTCGGTCCCGGTGAGGCCATCGTGCGGACCGAGGCCAGCGCGCTGAATCACCTTGACCTGTGGGTGGCTCGCGGCCTGCCGGGTGTGGACACTGTCTATCCGTTCACGAGCGGCAGCGATGGCTGCGGGATCGTCGAGTCCGTTGGCCAGGGCGTCGATCCTGCCTGGATCGGCCGGCGCGTCCTGCTCAATGCAGCCGTCGTCCAGCCGCAGCGAAGCATGCCTGGTTCGTGGCCCGCGGGCGAAGACATCGCCATGATCGGCGAACACACGCCGGGCGCGAACGCCGCGCGGTTCAAGGCTCCGATCACCAACCTGCTCGAGATCGGCGACACCGATCCGATCGAGGCCGCGGCGTTTGGGCTCACGCACCTCACCGCATGGCGGATGCTCGTGACCCGTGCGCGGTTGCAGGCAGGCCAGACGGTGCTCGTGCCTGGCATCGGCGGGGGCGTGGCCATGGCGAGCCTGGCGATCGCGCGCCATTTCGGGTGCACCGTCATCGTGACGAGCCGTCATCGTGCCAAGCTCGATCGGGCGCTCGAACTCGGGGCGCATCATGCGATCCTCGATGATGGATCCGATTGGAGCAAGCAGGTGCGAGCCGTCACCGGTCGTCGTGGCGTGGATGTGGTCGCCGAGAGCGTGGGCAAGTCGATCCACATGGCCTGCATCAAGTCACTCGCCCGCGGCGGCACGCTGGTCACCTGTGGCTGCACGACCGGCCCCGATGCGACCACTGACCTCGCGCGAATCTTCTGGAACCAACTCAGCATCATCGGCTCCACCATGGGCACGATGGAGGAGTTCCGGTCGGTCGTGAGTCTGCTCCGGTCCGGCGCGATCCGGCCCGTCGTGGATCAGGTCTTTGCTCCCAGCCAGGCGCAGGCCGCGTTCGAGCGGCTCGAGGCAGGGGAGCAGTGCGGCAAGCTGGTGATTGACTGGCGGATGGGCTGAGGAACTGGGCCAGTTGTGCGTCTACGAAGTGCGTGATTATTGGTCATTCGCTTGGCTCGGCTCCGGGGCGCGCCGCCCTGCGATGAAATGACCGGAAATCATCGCGACCTCGGGGATTGCGTTGGCAACGAACGATGCTTGATTTCACCATGTAGGGCGATGGCACGGCACAGGTGTGCCGATGATCGGGCTGGCCGTGTGGCCAGTCACCCCTTCCTCTTGGATCAGCACCATGCACCCAGGGATCACGAGCCTCACCTCGATCACCGCACTCACAGCAGCGCTGGCGACCGCGCCCACGGCGCTTGCCCAGTGTGATTTCAGCATCCCGCCGGATTCGCTGTGCAACGCCGATGAGTTCGCCGGTGCCGATTGCGCCGATCGCGACTTCGCCGATGCGAACGGTGGTTGCGGCACCTGCGGCCAGCTGGTCCAGCCGGCCGGGAATCTCGTTGACGGCACGTTCCTGCAGATCCACGGCACGATCGGCTCGTACCCGGTCTCGACCACCGCTGGCCTCGTTGCCTTCCGCGATCTCGACTGGTACCTGATCGATGTGAAGGTGGCTGGCTTCATCGACCTGTCGCTCGTCACGGCGAAGGCCGATGACAGTGGCCCGATCGCGCAGAGCGAGTTCATGATCATGCGTGGTGGCGACTGCCGCGTGGCGCGCACCGTGTTCTCGTCGGTCTCCTCATCCTGCCCAAACTCGGGTCGGGTCTACCTCGAGCCCGGGGAACACCTGCTGGTCTTCGGTGCGCCGCTGGAACCCAACCCGCCTGCGCAGGGGCCCGCCGACTTCCAGTGGCCATGCACCTCGAAGTACCTGGTCACCATCGAATTCACGGCGGTGGACGTGCCGACCTGCGCGACCGATGCGGGGCCCTGCCTCACGGCGCATGAGACGCCCGGCTGTTCCGATCCTGCTTGCTGCAGCCCCGTGTGCGCGATCGATCCCGCGTGCTGCGAAGTCGCTTGGGATGCCGGGTGTGCAGCGAGTGCCTCGACCGAGTGCGATCTGTTCGTGCACGCCTGCTCGAGCCCGGCCGGTGCGCCCGCGAACGACTGCATCCTGGCGCCCGCATCGATCACGATCGGCTCGCCGCTGGTCGTCGACAATTCGAACGCGGGTACCGATGGCCCGATCGACGTCGAGTCGCCGTGCCAGTACGCGTGCGGTAAGGACCTTTGGTACACCGTGTCCGCGCCCGGCCGCGGGAACATGACGCTCTCACTGTGCGCCGGCGCCGCGGCGACCGACGACAGCGTGATCGAGGTCTACTCACTCGGTTCAGGCGACACCGTCCCCGCGATCACGCCGGAGTTCGTCGAGCGCCTGCCGAGCGCCTTCATCGGCTGCCGCGACGACACCTGCAACCCGAGCGAGGGCGGCGGGCCGACCACGGTCTACCTCCCCAACTGCGAGGAGAACGAGCACTTCCTGGTCCGCATCGGCGGTTGGTACGACGAAGCGACGCAGGGCCCCGAAAGCGCAGACGAATTCTCGCTCACGCTCGTGCCGAGCTTCGAGCGCGTGGTCTTCGACACCGGCCCGCAGCACTCGGTCAAGCGTTCGGACACCGGCGACCTGGTCAACCTGGGCATCACGAGCGGCTGCGTCAACGCGACCAATGCCCAGCGCTGGCTGGCGCAGGCGTTCGTCATGCCGGCGACCGACGCGGGCTTCGCATCCTGGCGCGTGCGCAAGCTCGTCGTGAAGGGCTTCATTGCGACGCAGTACATCCCGACGACCACGCACCTGGCGTGGACGATCTGGCGCCGTACGGGCTCGAACCGCCCGATCAACGGCGACCAGGTGCAGTCAGGCATGGTGCCGCTGCCGACCCCGTACAACGAGGCGGCTGATGACACGGGCAGCCTGTCGACTTACGAGATTCCGGTCGACCTGCTGCTGGAGCCCGGCAACTACTACCTGAGCGTGTGGGGCGCGAACACGGCCGGGGGCGCGAGCGGCACCTGCGATCCGGCGTCGCCCGCCGCCTTTGCGTGGTTCGTGAGCGCGTGGGGAAGCGAAGACCAGGCGAGCCCCGGCGAAGCGGTCCCGCTTGCCGACTCGACCGGCACATACATGTGGCGCTCAGCGATCTTCCCGGGCACCTTCGCGCAGGGCTTCCTTCGGGTCGGCTCGGTGACGAATCACGAACCGCCGTGCGTGACCGATGACGTGGCGCCGTACTGGCTCAACACCTGCTTCCGCATCGTTGCCGACGACGGAGTGATCGCCGAGGCATGCCCGGGCGACTACAACGGCGATGGCCAGCGCGATGGCGCCGACCTTGGCCAGTTGCTCGGCGCGTGGGGCACGGAGGATCCGATCATCAACCTGACCGGTGATCCGGTGGTGGATGGCGCGGACCTCGGTGTCTTCCTGACGAGCTTCGCCATCCCGTGCCCGTGAGTGACCTGGCGGGCGCCTGCGCGCATGCACGGCGCCCGATTCGGACATCGCCAGTGGTGTTGCGCTTGTCATTGGATTGACAACACCGCCCTCGGCATGGCAACCGGTGCAGGTAGACTCCGCCGTCCCACGGAGCACCTGTGAAGCGATTCCTTTCTGCACTCGGCATCTTCTTTGCGGTCGCGGTCGTCTTCGCGGTCGTCGGCGGTGGTGAACTGCTGGCCATGCTGCCGAGCTTCGGTGGGGGCAGCGGTGGAGTGGAGGTCAGGCTCGAGGATGCCTCGGTGCGAGACGTCGTGCAGACGGCCAGCGCGCCGGGCTACATCGAGCCGATGATCAAGGTCGACATCTCGGCTGAAGTCAGCGAGCGCATCGTCGAACTGCCGTTTCGCGAGGGACAGTCGGTCCGCAAGGGCGATGTGCTGGTCCGGCTCGACGATCGTGATCTTTCGGCGCGGCTCGCGGCGGCGACCGCCCGGCTTGAAGCCGAGCGTGGGCGACTTGGTGCCGAGAAGGCCCGCCTCGATGGTCCGCGCATGCAGTTGCAGACCGCCAAATCCGCGCTGGAAAGGCAGGAAGCGCTCTTCCGATCGGGCGACATCAGCCGCCAGGCGCTCGAAGAGGCCCAGACCCGCGTGCAGGACATTCAGGCCGGCCTCGCCGCCAGCGAGCGCACGATCGGCGTCATCGAGTCCAGCGTCGCGGCGAGTGCCGCCGACATCGAGCGGGCGCAGCGCGACCGCGAACGCACGGTGCTGCTCAGCCCCATGGATGGCGTGGTCATCCGCCTGAATGCCGAGGTGGGCGAGCTGGTGGTCGTGGGCACGATGAACAATGCAGGCACGGTGATCATGACCGTGGCCGACCTCTCGCACATGCGCATGGTCGCCGAGGTCGCCGAGGCGGACATCGCGCGCGTGCAGCTCGGCCAGGCTGCCGAGGTCTTCGTGAATGCGTACAAGGACCAGTCCTTCCAGGGCACCGTGGCGGAAATCGCCATGGATCGCTCCAACGCCGGCCGATCCGCGTCGCTCTCCGCCAGCGGCTCGACCGGCGGCAGCGGCACCTACAAGGTCGAGATCGACCTCACACTCTCCGAGCAGGATCACCTGCTGTCCGGACTTGCCGCCAATGCGGACATCCGTCTCGCCACGGCCAACGGCGTCGCGGTTCCCACGCAGGCGGTGGTGGAGCGAAAGCTGGATGACCTTCCCGAGTCGGTCCGCACGAGCACGCTGGTCGATCGCAACCGCAAGGTCGCGAGCGTCGTCTTTGCCGTGAAGGATGGCATGGCGCGGGCGGTTCCGGTCCGCATCGGGCAGAGCAGCCTGACCGACACGATCGTGCTCGAGGGCCTGGCAGCCGGCGAACGCGTGGTGGTGGGCCCGTACAAGGCGCTCGACACGCTGCGCGATGGGATGCGTGTGACGGAAGCTTCAGCGACGCCGGAGGGCGGTACGTCCATCGAGGTCAGGATCGGCACATGATCCGCGTCTCGGGGCTCCACAAGACCTACCGCGTCGGGGACGACGAGGTGCGGGCGTTGCGCGGCGTCGATCTTGCCATCGGCCGCAACGAGATGGTGGCGATCATGGGTGCCTCCGGCAGCGGCAAGAGCACGCTCATGAACATCCTCGGCTGCCTCGATCGCCCCACGCGCGGCGAGTACGAGCTCGATGGCCGCGCGGTCGCGCGGATGGGCGCAGACGAACTCGCATCGGTCCGCAACGAGAAGATCGGCTTTGTCTTCCAGAGCTTCGAGCTCCTTCCGCGCCAGACGGCGCTGCAGAACGTGGAGATGCCGCTGATCTACGCGCTCGGCGGCGTGACACGCCGGGAGCGCGAGCGGCGTGCGCGTGAATCGCTTGCGCGCGTGGGTCTCTCGGATCGCCTCGACCACCGGCCGAGCCAGCTCTCCGGCGGCCAGAAGCAGCGCGTGGCGATCGCGCGGGCGATCCTGAACAACCCGGCGATCCTGATGGCCGACGAGCCCACGGGCAACCTCGACACGGCGACGACCGCCGAGGTGCTCGGCATCTTCGGCCGCATCCATGCCGATGGCCAGACGATCGTCCTCGTGACGCACGAGAACGACGTGGCGGCACACTGCCAGCGTGTGGTACGGCTGCGCGACGGACTGATCCTGAGCGACCTTCCGGCGGTCGACGATGAGGCCGTCGGACCGATCGCGCGTGAACTGCGTGATCGTGGGAGCGTGCCGTGCTGACGCCGCAGTTCTGGATCCAGTCTCTCTGGCTGGCGTTCAGCCAGATCTGGGCGAACAAGACCCGGAGCGTGCTGACGGCGCTCGGCATCATCGTGGGCGTCGCGAGCGTAACGGCCGTGATCGCGGCGCTCAGCGGCCTGAAGGCCAAGGTGCTCACGGAGTTCGAGAGCTTCGGCGCCAACCGCGTCTTCATCTTCCCCAACCGGCCCGACGACGCGCCGCGCAACAAGTACCCCTGGGAAAGCGTTCGGCTCAAGCCATCCGAGGCGATCGAGCTGCGCGACCAGGCCACGTCGCTCAAGGCGCTCACCCCGATCGTTGAGATCTCGGGTGCGGTCGAGAGCGACTCGAAGAAGCTCGACTCGATGCAGGTCGTGGGCATCTGGCCCGACTGGCACCCGATCGAGGGCCGGCGCGTCATCATGGGCCGCGCGTTCGGCCAGGTCGATGAGGACAACGCGCGCCAGGTCTGCCTGGTCAACGACCGCGCGATCGAGGAACTGCGCCTGCCCAACGATCCCACCGGCACCACGTTGCTGGTCGCGGGCCGCCGGTTCCTCGTCGTCGGCGTGGTCGAGACGCTCCAGTCGCGCATGTTCGGCTTCGACACGCAGGCGAGCGAGGTGTTCATCCCATTCTCGCTCGCGATGAAGCTCACGCCCGACCGCACGCCGTTCATCCGGTTCAGTGCACTGCTCAAGGATGCGGGCCAGGCCGACGAGGCGATCGCGGAGTGCCGCTTCCTGCTGCGCAAGGCGCGTGGATTGCGCGCCAACGAGCCCGAGACCTTCCGCGTCGAGGCGATCGATCGCTACATCGAGCAGTTCAAGACGCTGTCGGCCGGGATCACGGCGGTGGCAGGGGGAATCGTCGGCATCAGCCTGCTCGTGGGCGGCATCGGCATCATGAACATCATGCTCGTCTCGGTGAGCGAGCGCACGCGCGAGATCGGCCTGCGCAAGGCGGTCGGCGCGACCGGCCGTGCGATCATGGTGCAGTTCCTGCTCGAGGCCGTCGCGCTCTGCTTCAGCGGCGGCTTCGTCGGCGTGGCCTGCGGCAAGCTGATGGCCTTCGGGCTCACGCGCATCCCCGGCGCGCAACTCGAGCAGGCCAGCGTGCCGTTCTGGGCCGTGCTCGGCAGCTTCCTCTTCAGTGCCCTCGTCGGCGTACTGTTCGGTCTCTTCCCAGCCATCAAGGCAGCCCGTCTCGACCCGATCGAGGCTCTCCGTCATGAATGACCGACTTCGACAGGTCTTGCTCGCCACGCTGATCGCAGCCGGATGCAATGGGCGTGATTATGTCGATGATCCGCTCCTCCCTGAGGTCGATCCGGCCCGGCTCGCGCAGCCGCCGGTGCTCGAGCCCGAGAGCGAGTCGGCGGTCCCCCCGGTCCAGCTCGAGACGGCGGTCGACGAGGCGAGCAAGCGCGACTTTTCGGCGCAGGTGTACCCAGAGCGCGCCACCGTCACGCTCGCCGATGTGCGCCAGTGGTCGCTTCAGAACAACCTCGACGTTCGCGTGCAGCAGTTCAATCCCACGCTCGGGGTGACGGCGCTCGATGCCGAGATCGCCAAGTTCGAGGCCGTGCTCAAGGCCAACTACACCTACAACGACAACTCGCTCGCCGAGAACCTCGAGGCGGGCAACCCTGCGGCCAACAACAGCGGCACGCTCGGGATCGACTTCCCGCTGGCGACCGGCGGTGTGCTCAATGTGGGCTCGCTCTTCAACCAGGCCGACAGCCCGCTCCTGGACGAGCCGTGGGAAGCGGGCTTCCAGCTTGACCTGTCGATGCCCATCATGCGCGGGTTCGGGCTGCGCGCCAATACCGCAAGCATCGTGATTGCGAAGATGGAGTCGCAGCAGGTCGATGCGCGGACCCTGCTCGAGACGATTCGCATCCTCGCCAACGCCGAGAAGTCCTACTGGCAGCTCTATGCGGCGCGCCGCATCATGGAAGTTCGTGAACGGCAGCACGCCCTGGCCGAGGAGCAGCTTGCGCGTGCGCGGCGCCGTGTGGACCAAGGGGAAGTCGCCCCGATCGAATTGCTGCGCGCCCAGAGCGGGATCGGCCGCACCATCGAGCAGCTCATCGTGGCCGACAACCAGCTGCGACTGCGTGCCCGCGCGCTCAAGCGCTTCATGAACGCGCCGCAATTCCCGGTCGACGGCCCGACCATGCTCGATCCGGCCACGCCGAGCGATCCGCTTGGGCTGGACCTCGATCCAGCCAAGCTCACGCGCATGGCGATCGCGAACCGCATGGAACTGCTCGACCTGGAGCTGCAGCTGGCGATCGATGCCGAGCGCGTGGCGCTCGCGCGCAACGAGGCGCTGCCGCTCTTCACGATGGACTACCAGTACCAGGTGCTCGGTGATGACAGCGGGCTTGCATCGGCGTACGGCAATCTCGGCGATGCCGACCCCTTCATCGCCAGCGTGAATGCGAGCATTCCGCTGGGCAACGAGGCCCGTCGCGCGCGCCTGAGCCAGGCCATCACGCGCAGGCTGCAGCGCCTGGCCACCAAGGAAAGCCGCGTGCAGACGATCACGCAGGAAGTGCACGATGCGGTCGACAACGTGCGCGGCGCGTGGCGCCGCGTGGTGGCCGCACGGCTCGAGTCGCGCTTTGCGGAACGCACGCTCTTGGCCGAGCAGCGTCAGTTCGATGTGGGCCTGCGCACGAGCGTGGAAGTGCTCGATGCCAACGCGCGCGTGGCCGATGCGCAATCGCGCGAGGTCGAGGCCGCGGCGCAGTACGAGACATCATTGGTCGACCTGGCGTTCGCCACCGGTACCGTGCTCGGCGAGGCGCAGGTGACGATGCCCGGCCCGATGCCGGTGCCCAATCCCGACCGCACGTACGACTGGGAGCTGTGAGTTCATCCAGGCGTCGTGCCTGCGCAGCGGCGCTGCGGCTGCGGAACTGCGCGCTCACCGCGCCCAAAACGGCAGCGCCCTCCCGGGTGGGGAGGGCGCGAATGGACCCGGGGGGAGTTGAACCCCCGTGCCGAACCAGCGGCCATGCAGCATCTACGCGTGTATCCACCTCTTCCATCTCGGTCCGCGCCGCTGCTGGGTGGCCGCATGGCGTGGACCATGGCATGCGAGTGTCGGCTCCCGGAAGCATGCCAGCCCCAGGAACCCAGCCCGATGTGTTGCGGCGCCCCCCTCATCGGACGTCAGGGGTTTGCCGTGCGGCACTAATTAGGCCGCAAGAGCGTACTGCGTGTTGGCAGTCGTAAGTGTTGCATCCTTTTTACGTGGCCGGGATGCTCCACGACGCGCCACTGCATGAACGACATGGCCGGTCGAAGCCAGGTCGGGCCCAGATTGCCAAAGAGAACTGATCCTACGGTGCGCGGGCGCCCAAGCAATGCCCGGCAGGGAAGAAGCGCACGAATCGTGCACGAACCCAACGCGTGATACGAGCGTTCCGTGACCATGTTCTCGTCGCCGGCCTATTCTTCTCGCATGAGCCGAAGCCTGTTCGCCACCGTTGCGCTGGTTGCCGCCATTGCCGTCTACGGTGCCTTCGCTGCCCGTGAGGGCGCGCGCCGCGGGCTGATCGACGACCTGCCGGCTGCATCCACGATCGCCACCCCGCCGAAAGCCGCGAGCACCGACATGAAGCCATCCACGACCAAGCACGTCTACTCCCGCGCCGGCTGGGAGGTCACGCCGTACTCCAAGTCCAAGGTCGAGGAGCTCGCCGCCAAGCTCACGCCGGAACAGTTCCGAGTGACCCAGAAGTCCGGCACCGAGCCCGCGTTCTGCGGCAACCTCCTCGACAACAAGAAGGACGGCTCGTACTGCTGCATCGTGTGCGGGCTTCCGCTCTTTACGAGTGCGCACAAGTTCAACTCGGGCACCGGCTGGCCGAGCTTCTACACGACCTTCGATCCGCTGCACGTTGCCGAGCGATCCGACTCGAGCCACGGCATGGAACGCACCGAGATCAACTGCGCCCGCTGCGGCGCGCATCTGGGCCACGTGTTCGAGGATGGCCCCCGTCCCACAGGCTTGCGCTACTGCCTGAACAGCGCGAGCCTGCAGTTCGTCGACAAGGGCCAGCCATGGCCCGCAGGAGGAGAACCCGTGAAGACCGAGATCGCCTATTTCGCCGGAGGCTGCTTCTGGGGCGTCGAACACACCTTCCAACAGGCTCCCGGCGTGATCAGCGCCGAGAGCGGATACCAGCAGGGCAAGACGAAAGACCCGACCTACAAGGAGGTCTGCACCGACACGACCGGCCATGCTGAAAGCGTGAAGGTGGTCTTCGATCCCACGGTGATCACGTACCGCCAGCTGCTCGAGGGCTTCTTCCAGATGCACGACCCCACGACGCTGAATCGCCAGGGGCCCGACGTGGGCGAGCAGTATCGCAGCGCGGTCTTCTGCACCAGCCCGCAGCAGCTCGAGCAGGCCAAGGCCTTCGTCGCCGACCTGACCGCGCGCAACGCCTTCAAGAAGCCGATCGTCACGCAGGTCGAGATGGCGCGCGAGTTCTACTCGGCGGAGGAGTACCACCAGGACTACGTCGAGAAGACCGGCCGCGCGTGCCACAACGTCAACCCTTGGCCTTCGATCTTCGGCACCGCCGCGGGCGGCAAGCCGAGCGGCCACTGAGGGCACCGAGCGCCTCCCGACACGCGTGCTGCTGCGCCTTTGGTGTGCGGTCGCCTCGCTGCACTCGCGGACGTCGCTCCTTTGGGGCGCCGGCATGCCTCGTTCGCTCAGACAGTCCTCGCCTGCTCAGAAACTGGCGCGGCAGTCACTCCGTGGTCACTGACTGGCACTGCGCGCCAGCTTTCCTCGCAGACTGCGGAACGCGCTCGGCGAGGCATGCCGCGACCCCTTTCCGCGACGGCCGCAGGACAACGCTCGCGCATCGCTCCACAAGATCGATCGCGCGTTCATGATCAG
>Ga0315905_10001323_pt1 | contig 26612 bp, 23 predicted proteins | sample LakEriMetagenome_5_FD_203522 | JGI IMG/M metagenome (GOLD analysis project Ga0315905, IMG submission 203522) | Freshwater fungal communities from buoy surface, Lake Erie, Ohio, United States - Buoy 4 MA121 | ecosystem: Environmental > Aquatic > Freshwater > Lake | place: USA: Lake Erie, Ohio...
CACATGCCCTTGTAGCTGCAGACCATCCATGCGCACCTGCACAGCGGCTTGACTGACGCGGATATCTTGCAATGCGACTGCCGACTCACCCGCTGTCAGCCACAGAGCATCACGACGATATGACAGCTGTATCGGCTGTTCGCCTGCTTCAGATGAAAAGGCAAGGCCGCGCTGATACGTGCCATTCATGCGCCACCCCGACAACTGCGCCCACGGCTCGCCTTTCGATGGTGATGGTGATGGTGACGCTGATGGTGACACTGATGCCACGAGGCTGGCCGCCGCCAGCGCTAGTACCGACAGCGGTAATGTTTGCGATTCGGGAAACAGGCTGTCGTGGTGACGCTCGATCAGACCGGTATCAAGATCTGCACTAACAAACGGTTCACTGGCAATCAGACGGCCAAGGAAAGCGACATTCGTCGCCGGCCCAACCACCTGAAACGTAGCCAGCGCCTGCGCCATGCGTGCCAGCGCTTCGGCTCGGTCTTTTCCATGAACGATCAGCTTGGCAATCATAGGATCATAGAAAGGCGAAATCACATCGCCTTGTCTGACGCCGGCATCAATACGCACTTCACCATGCGTAAATTGCACAGCTTGCGGCATGTGCAAATAATCGAGTTTGCCGGTCGATGGCAAGAATCCTTTTTCAGGATTTTCTGCATAGATGCGCGCCTCAATCGCATGACCGTTGATGGTGAGCTCATGCTGCAATTGCGGCAGACGCTCGCCAGCCGCTACGCGCAACTGCCATTCCACCAGATCGGTGCCGGTAATCATCTCCGTCACCGGGTGCTCGACTTGCAGCCGTGTGTTCATCTCCATAAAATAAAAGCTACCGTCTTGATTCGCGATGAACTCGACCGTTCCTGCGCCCACATATGCTACTGCTTTGGCAGCAGCGATCGCCGCAGCGCTCATCGCCTGACGACGTTCTGCGCTCATGCCGGGCGCAGGCGCTTCTTCCAGTACTTTTTGATGACGACGCTGCACCGAGCAATCGCGTTCGAACAGGCTGACGCAGTTGCCCTGCGTATCAGCAAAAATCTGTATTTCGATATGACGCGGACGGGTCAGATATTTTTCAACTAGAACACGCTCATCGCCAAAACTGTTTTTCGCTTCCCGCTGGCAGGAAGACAGCGCATCCGCAAAATCTTCCGTGCGCGTCACCACGCGCATGCCTTTGCCACCACCACCGGCAGTGGCCTTGAGCAGCACCGGATAACCGATCTGATCAGCCTGCCCTTGAAGAAATACAGGATCCTGATTGTCGCCGTGATAGCCGGGTACCAAGGGCACTTGCGCTTTTTCCATCAGCGACTTGGCTGCGGATTTGGAACCCATCGCACGAATAGCGGAAGCTGGCGGGCCGATGAATACCAATCCGGCTTTCTCGCAAGCCGCGGCAAATGCCTCGTTCTCCGAAAGAAAGCCATAACCAGGATGAATCGCTTCTACGCCAGATTGCTTTGCTGCCGCAATCACGCGCTCAATGTTTAGATAACTTTCACTCGCAGCCGCTGGACCAATGGCGATCGCTTCATCGCAAAAGGCGACATGACGCGCATGCGCATCAGCATCGGAATACACTGCCACCGACTGTATGCCCATGCGGCGCGCCGTTGCCGCAACACGACAGGCGATTTCGCCGCGATTAGCGATGAGAATTTTTTTGAACATCGTTCATGCTCCGGTGCTTCGAACCTCTCACAAAATGAATGCCGTAAAGCTTTTCAACAACGCCAGCGTCATTTTGTCAGAGGTTCGTATTTTTAATGTGTGGTCAGTTGCAAAACTTCCAGCGTTCTCTCACCTAGCAAAGCCATCTCTTCATCGGACAGAACAAAAGGCGGCATCCAGTACACCGTCGTGCCTATCGGTCGCAGCAATAATTCTTTTTGCAAAGCAGTCGTAAAAAATCGCCGAGCGAATCCTTCTCTGGTGGTCGGTGAGACATCAAAGGCAGCGATCATGCCGCGCTGACGCACATGGCTTACCTGCGGATGCGCTGCGATCGGCTTCAAGGCCTGCGCGAGCTTTTCAGCCCGCTGCTGGTTACGCTTGATCACGTCATCATCATCAAAAATCTGCAAGGTGGCTAGCGCCGCACGGCACGCAAGCGGGTTGCCGGTATATGAATGCGAATGCAGGAAACCGCGTGCCATCTCGAGATGATAAAAAGCCTGATAGATGGTATCGGTGGTCATCACCAGCGACAATGGGAGATAACCGCCGCTGATACCCTTGGACAGACATAAAAAATCTGGCCAGATCGCTGCCTGCTCACAGGCGAAGAAAGTACCGGTGCGACCGCAACCGACAGCGATCTCATCCGCAATCAGGTGGACGTTAAATTCATCACATAAGATTCGCAACCGGCGCAAATATTCAGGATCATGCATCGCCATACCGACCGCACATTGCACCAGAGGTTCAACGATGACAGCGGCGATCTGGCTCGCGCGGCGCTCGAGCAAGGTGCGCATCGCTAGTATCGCGCGCGCAGCCACATCCGCTTCACTCTCACCTGACTTTGCCTGCCGCGCATCGGGACTCATCACCACATGCGCCTGCCGATACATACCGCCATAAGCCTCGGTAAACACTGGCACATCGGTGACCCCTAAAGCGCCCACGGTCTCACCGTGATAGCTACCTTGCAGGCAAACGAATTCCTGTTTTTCTGAACGTCCGCTGTTGCGCCAATAATGAAAACTCATTTTTAGTGCAATCTCCACCGCAGATGCACCATCGGATGCATAAAAGCAGTGGCCCAGCGCGTGGTTAGTTTTTGCTGCGAGACGTTCAGACAACTGCACCACCGGTTCGTGAGTAAAGCCGGCGAGCATTACATGCTCAAGTCGGTCGAGCTGGTCTTTCAAAGCGTCATTAATGCGAGGGTTCGCATGACCGAATAAATTCACCCACCAGGAACTGACCGCATCAAGATAGCGCTGACCCTGATGGTCATACAACCACGCACCGCGCCCGTGACTGATGGCCACCAGCGGCATGGTTTCGTGATGCTGCATTTGCGTGCAGGGATGCCAGACACTGGCCAGACTGCGCGTTACCCAATCGTCGGCGCTCTGCATCACATTCTGAACAGACCAAATTTTGTTTCAGGAATGGGCGCGTTGAGCGCTACCGACAATCCCAACCCAAGTACGGTACGTGTGTCCGCCGGATCAATCACGCCATCATCCCAAAGCCGCGCGCTGGCGTAGTAAGGATGACCCTGCAGTTCGTATTGCTCGCGGATGGGCGTCTTGAACGCGGCCTCTTCTTCCGCCGACCAGCTACCGCCGCGTGCTTCGATGCCGTCACGCCGCACCGTCGCCAAAACACTCGCTGCCTGTTCGCCGCCCATCACCGAAATGCGCGCATTGGGCCACATCCACAGCATGCGCGGCGAGAAAGCACGTCCGCACATGCCGTAGTTACCGGCCCCAAAGCTACCGCCAATAATCACGGTGAATTTTGGTACGGCTGCAGTCGCTACCGCAGTCACCATCTTTGCGCCATGACGGGCAATGCCTTCGTTTTCGTATTTGCGGCCCACCATGAAGCCGGTGATATTTTGCAGAAAGACCAGCGGTATCTTGCGCTGACAGCAGAGCTCGATGAAATGCGCACCCTTAACGGCAGACTCGGAAAACAAAATGCCATTGTTAGCGATTATGCCCACGGGCATGCCGTACAAATGCGCGAAGCCGCACACCAGCGTGCTGCCGAAACGCGCCTTGAATTCATCGAATTCGCTACCGTCCACAATGCGTGCAATCACTTCTCGTACATCGTAAGGTTTACGCGTATCAGTGGGAATCAAGCCATAGATTTCGCGCGTATCGAATTTCGGTTCGACACTTTCGCGCCGCTGCAATTGCGAAGGCTTGCTGCGATTGAGGTGACCGACGATATTGCGGGCAATCGAGAGCGCATGATGATCATCCTGCGCCAGATGATCAACCACTCCGGAGAGGCGGGTGTGTACATCACCGCCACCGAGATCTTCGGCACTCACCACTTCACCGGTGGCCGCCTTCACTAGTGGTGGGCCACCGAGAAAAATGGTGCCCTGATTTTTGACGATGATGGATTCATCACTCATGGCGGGCACATAAGCACCACCGGCGGTACATGAACCCATCACGACGGCGATCTGAGGTATGCCTTGTGCAGACATCTGGGCCTGATTGTAAAAAATTCGCCCAAAGTGTTCACGATCGGCGAACACATCATCCTGATTCGGCAGATTCGCACCGCCTGAATCGACTAGATAAATACAGGGCAAGTGATTCTGCTGCGCGATTTCCTGTGCGCGCAAATGCTTTTTCGCCGTCATCGGATAGTAGGTACCTCCTTTGACAGTGGCGTCGTTACAGACGATCACGCACTCCTGTCCCTTGACGCGTCCTATGCCGGTGATGATGCCCGCCGATGGCGCGGCATTGTCATACATATTGAATGCGGCGAGCTGAGAAAATTCAAGGAAAGGCGTACCGAGATCGAGCAACTGATTCACGCGCTCGCGCGGCAGCAGCTTGCCGCGACCCGTGTGTTTTTTACGCGCATCCTCGCCACCACCGAGTGCCAGTTTTTCGCAATGCGCGCGCAGATCATCCACCAGCGCTTGCATCGCAATGGCGTTGGCGATGTAATCGGCGGACCGAGGATTAAGTTTGGATTCAAGAATGGGCATGTTCACTGACCTTTGTCATTTTTTTCAAACGTACCATCGAGATAAAACCACTGCCCTGCCTCACGCACAAAACGACTGGTTTCGTGCAAGCGATGTCCGCGTCCGCTAACACGACAACGCGCGACGAATTCTACGGTAGCCTCATCACCCTTTTCCTCGGCAGCGCGCAGCTTGAGCTCTAGCCATTTGATCGACGCATCGGTCAATTGATCCGTCGGGCAGGTGGATGGATGCCAGCTGGCCTTGAGGTAATCCTCATTGCCGGTCACATAGGCGGTATAGCGCGAGCGCATCAGCTGTTCCGCTGTTTTGGCACTTTGTTCTTTACTTAAAAAACGGCCACAGCATGCTTCCAGCGATGGCCCGCCACAAGGGCAAGGCGTATTATTTTTACTCATCGAATTTATGCTAACGCACGACCAATCAGAATTTTTTGTATATCACTAGTGCCTTCATAGATCTGGCAGACGCGCACATCACGATAAATACGCTCCACCGGAAAATCTGCCAGATAGCCATACCCGCCATGAATTTGTATCGCCTCGCTGCAAATCTGCTCAGCGACTTCACTGGCGAACAGCTTGGCCATCGCCGCTTCTTTCAAACAGGGCAAGCCCGCATCTTTCATGCTCGCTGCATGCCAGACCATCTGACGCGCTGCTTCAAGACGCGTGGCCATGTCGGCCAAGCGAAACTGCACTGCCTGATGCTCAAACAAAGGTTTGTCAAAGCTCTGTCGGTCTTTGGCATAAACCAGTGCCGCATCAAAGGCCGCGCGCGCCATGCCCACCGATTGCGCAGCGATACCGATACGGCCACCTTCCAAACCGGACAAGGCGATCTTGTAACCCATGCCCTCTTCACCAAGCATCTGATCGGCAGGCACACGGCAATTCTCGAAAATTAGCTGCGCGGTATCGGACGAATGCTGGCCGAGCTTTTCTTCGACACGCGCGACGATATAGCCGGGTGTATTCGTCGGTACCCAGAAAGCGCTGATACCGCGCTTGCCGGCCGCCTTGTCGGTCACTGCCAGCACGATAGTGACATCGGCATTTTTACCACTGGTGATGAATTGCTTAACGCCATTGAGCACATAACTATCGCCATCACGCGTGGCGGTCGTGCGCAGGGCAGATGCGTCACTACCAGCATGCGGCTCGGTCAGTGCGAACGCACCCAACATTTTTCCAGCGGCCAGCGGCACCAGCCACTGTTCTTTTTGTGCATCGCTCGCGTAAGACATACCGATGCTGCACACCGGGCAGTTGTTGACGGAGATGATCGTGGAAGTGCCGCCATCACCGGCGGCGATTTCTTCGATGACCAATGCCAGCGCCAGATAATCCAGGCCGGCACCGCCGAGCGACTCAGGTACAGCAACACCAAATGCGCCTAATGAAGCCAGCTGTGTCAAAGCATTGCGCGGAAATTCGCGCTCGCGATCCCAGCGCGCAGCATGAGGGACAAGCTGCTGCTGTGAAAACTCACGTAGTGCATCGCGGATCATCTGGTGTTGTTCGGTCAGGACCATTGGTTTTTTATTGAATACAGTAATTTCTGAATACGGCAAAGGTAAATATCAAATCTAGCCTAATGCTTGTCAGTTAAGAATTGAAGTCGCTTGTATACAACGAAAGACACTGGATCCCGGCTTTCGCCGGGATGACGATTTTGAGGCTATCCATTCTTGAAACGTCATCAAGGTGCGCAGCGTGCGGCACGAGCTGCTGCTGTGAAAACTCACGCAGCGCATCACGGATCATCTGGTGTTCTTCGGTCAGGACCATTGGTTTTTTATCGATTCAGGCACTGACGCAATACGCTCGAGGTCAATACATCCAAATGAATACATCGAGTAAATATCAAAGTTAAAAATTTAAGCTGCTTGTGCATGACGTAAGACGCTGGATCCCGGCTTCCGCCGGGAGCGAGTGGGGAATTTGGATCGCAGGCGATCCGCCCAAGCAGCAGTCGTCACATGCAGGTGATGACATTTGAGAAGCTATCAGCCTAAAAATCGTCATCCCGGCGAAAGCCGGGATCCAGTGTCTTTCGTTACAAACAAACAGCTTAAACGCTAATGGACTGACCTGAGATTTCCACCAAGACGACATTTTTGAAATCTACAAATTCTCAAACTCCGTCGCGGCACCAACCAAAACACAGCACCGAAGAAAGCATCACTACCACGCCATCTTCCGCCCGTCATAACTCTGAAAACTGCCACTATTCGACAAGTCAAGCTTACTAACGACACTCATCATACCCGCCACACTCTCCGTCACTGATGTCGGCGCGCCTGATCCACCCATGTCGGTTCTCACCCAGCCCGGGTTCATCGTGATAAGCGCAATGTCTGGATAATCATGACTGGCCGAATGCACTGCCATATTCAGCGCAGCTTTCGATGCGCGATAAATCCAGCCCATGCTGGATTCGGCTTCCGCAATACTGCCCATACCACTGGTGATGAACACAAGGCGGCCACTGGTGGGCGTCATCAAGGGTGCAAGCAAAGGAATGGAGTGCATCGCACCGAGCACATTCGCATGCATGGTGGCATCGAAAGCAGCGAGTGCGGGTGGTTCGGTTGCACTATCAAAGGATTCGAACACACCCGCCACATACACCACGAGATCAAGCGGCTCACCATCGATCCGCCCGGGCAGCTCAGCGAGTGACTCGGGCACCGCAACATCCGTGCGAATCGCCTGCGCGCCTTCGGATTGCAGACGAGCGAGTGATTCATCATCACGCGCTGTCGCAAATACCTTGTATTTGTTCGCCAGCAGCTGGCGAACAAACTCGCGTCCAATGCCGCGCGATGCGCCGATGATCAGGGCCGTTGTCATGATTTAGACCATCTCCAGTGCCATCGCGGTCGCTTCACCGCCACCGATACACAGCGCAGCAACACCGCGCTTGCCACCGGTTTTTTTCAACGCGCCCAAGAGCGTCACGATAATGCGCGCACCCGAGGCACCAATAGGATGACCGAGCGCGCAAGCACCACCATGAATATTGATTTTGTCATGGGCGATGTTGTGTTCTTTCATCGCTGCCATCGCAACCGCTGCAAAGGCTTCGTTGACTTCGAACAGATCGACGTCCTTGCTGCTCCAGCCCGTCTTTGCATACAGTTTTTCGATCGCGCCCACAGGTGCGGTGGTGAACCAGTTCGGCTCTTGTGAATGGCGGGTATGCGCAACGATGCGCGCAATCGGCTTGGCGCCGAGTTTTTTTGCCGTAGATTCGCGCATCAGTACCAGCGCTGCAGCACCATCATTGATGGACGATGAAGAAGCAGCGGTAATCGTGCCGTCTTTTTTGAAAGCGGGTTTGAGTTGCGGAATCTTGTCGATCTTTGCCTTAAGCGGACCTTCGTCCTTGTCGATCACGACATCACCACCACGGCCTGTGACCGTCACCGGCGCGATTTCCCACGCAAAGCTACCATCAGCAGTGGCCGCCTGAGCACGCTTGACGGACTCGATGGCAAAGGCATCCTGCGCTTCACGAGTGAATTGATATTTGGTGGAGCAATCTTCAGCGTAGGTACCCATCGCGCGGCCTTTTTCATACGCGTCTTCCAGACCGTCGAGCATCATGTGGTCATACAACATGCCATGACCGATACGATAACCGCCGCGTGCTTTCGGGACCAGATACGGGGCGTTGGTCATGGATTCCATACCACCTGTGACGACCACATCATTGGTGCCCGCGACCAGCGAATCAAAACCATAAATCGTGGACTGCATGGCTGAGCCACACATTTTGGACAGCGTGACAGCACCCGCCGATACGGGAATACCGGCCTTGATCGACGCCTGGCGCGCAGGTGCCTGACCCTGTGCGGCCATCAGACAATTACCAAAGATCACGTCATTGACTACGTCGGGGTTGATGCCCGCACGTTCGACGGCTGCACGAATCGCCACCGCACCCAGATCATGCGCAGACAGTGAAGAAAAATCGCCCTGAAAAGCACCCATGGGGGTACGTGCGGCGCCGACGATCACGATAGGGTCTTGCATTGCTCTCTCCAATAAAAATTCAAGCCGCTTTTACGGCCGGGTCATTTGCCTGGTTAATAAATCGAATTTCCTGCGGATACGGAAAGACATCTTCGACTTGCCCATCCTGAATCCGCAATTTTCGCTGACGCCAGTAATCTGCCGTTAGCAGATCGGCATGATGCTTCATGAAATACTTTCTGACTTTGGGATTTCCCAGCAAAAAGACACCAAACTGCTCGGGAAAGACATCATTTTTCGCAACCGAATACCAAGGCTCGGCCGACATTTCATCTTCTTCGTTGCGCGGTGCGGGTATGTCGCGGAAATTACAGTCGGAGATGTATTCGATTTCATCGTAATCGTAAAACACCACGCGTCCCTGCCGCGTGACGCCGAAATTTTTATACAGCATGTCGCCAGGGAAAATATTGGCGGCCACCAGATCCTTGATTGAATTGCCGTACTCCATCACACCGTGCTCAAGCTTGGCTTCATCACCTGCAGCCTCTGCCTCGGTCAGCCAGATATTCAGCGGTGTCATGCGGCGCTCGATGTACAAGTGGCGAACGATGATCTGATCATCATCCTCTTCGACCAGCGAGGGCGCCACCGCTTTTAGTTCAGCGAGTAGCTCTTCTGAAAACCGCGAACGCGGAAACGCGACATCCGAATACTCCAGCGTGTCCGCCATGCGGCCTACACGGTCGTGGCATTTGACCAGCTGATACTTTTCCTTGACCAAGGCGCGCGTTGTTTCTTTGGGCGGTGGAAAACTGTCCTTGATCGCCTTGAACACATAAGGAAACGAAGGCAGCGAAAACACCACCATCACCAAGCCGCGAATGCCGGGGGCGATTTCGAAGCTATCGGACGAGTGTGCGAGGTGATGCAAGAAGTCGCGATAGAAGGCCGCCTTGCCCTGCTTTTGCAAACCAAGAATGGTGTAGATCTCACTGCGCGGCTTATTGGGCAGCATGCTGCGCAAGAATTTCACATACGCAGAAGGCACTTCCATATCTACTTGAAAGTAAGCGCGCGTAAATGAAAACAACAGAGTAATCAGACCGACATCCGTGAGTACGGTATCGAGTATGAGTTGACCGCGACGATTGTGCAGCACCGGAATCACGAAAGGATATTCGCGGCCACCATTCAGAATTTTTCCGACCAGATAAGCGCCTTTGTTACGGAAAAACGGGCTGGACAATATTTGTATCTGATGATTAGGTTCGAGTGCCGCATGACCCATGACGCTAGTCAACCATGCCGCGACCTGCGCCACATCCCGATCGAGGTCAGCGAATTCGCAACCGAATTGGAAATTGGTCACCATGCGCCGCAGTGACTTATTTAGACCTTCAGCGCCCGGATAGTAAACACGGTAGGTAGGCGTGGTGTCAGTCGGCTCGATATACTCGGTAGACACTCCCGGCCGCACGAAAATGAAATCGTTGTTGAAGTAGGTGCGATGCAAAATTTTGCAGCAGACCGAGTTAAAAAATGTCTCAGCCAGTTCAGGCTGGCGATGATCCGTCAGCATACCGATGTAGTGCAGTTTTACTTCGCGCCAAACGGTGTCCGACAAGTCTGCTTCATCGTATTCATCCTCGAGCGTCTGCACGCATTCCTTGACGCGCAACTCATAAAACGCAATGCGGTCACGTGCCTCAGCCTGAGCCTTCGTCCAGGTCATTTGCTCGAAATGACGATGCGCGGCCTGACTCGATTGTCGAAACAAACGATAGTGCTTGTCGAAACCATCCAGCAGCACGCGCGCAATATCGAATGCGATTTGTGACGACAGAAGCTTGGGGAAATTCTGCATAGGGCGATGACGCTTAGGAAGTTTCAGCGAAGAGTTCACGGCCGATCAGCATGCGTCGTATTTCACTGGTGCCCGCACCGATTTCATACAGTTTGGCATCGCGCCACAAGCGGCCTACCGGATACTCGTTGATATAACCATTGCCACCGAGCGTTTGAATTGCTTCGCCTGCCATCCACGTGGCCTTCTCGGCAGAATACAAAATCGCACCGGCTGCATCTTTGCGTAACGCGCGTATCTGTTCGGGCGATTTGGCGCGATCACAAGCTTGTCCCACTGCGTACACATAGGCCTTGCAAGCCATCATGGTGGAATACATGTCAGCGAGCTTGCCCTGCATGAGCTGGAATTCACCAATCGGCTGACCAAACTGCTTGCGGTCATGCACATAAGGCACGACTGCGTCCATGCAAGCCTGCATGATCCCTAACGGACCACCCGACAACACGGCACGCTCATAATCCAAACCCGACATCAGCACATTCACACCACGACCCAGTCCACCGAGCACGTTCTCTGCGGGCACACGGCAATCCTGAAACACCAGTTCGCCTGTGTGCGAACCGCGCATACCGAGCTTGTCGAGTTTTTGCGCGACGGAGAAACCGGGAAAGTTTTTTTCAATCAAAAAAGCGGTGATGCCGCGTGGGCCGGCTTCGATGTCATTTTTCGCATAGACCACCAGTACATCAGCGTCAGGGCCATTAGTGATCCACATCTTGCTGCCATTGAGTACCCAGTGATCGCCTTTAAAATCAGCGCGCAGTTTCATGCTCACCACATCAGAGCCGGCATTTGGTTCGGACATGGCGAGCGCACCGACATGTTCACCCGAAATCAGTTTGGGTAGATACGCAGCACGCTGCGTATCGGTGCCATTACGACGAATCTGATTCACGCATAAATTGGAATGCGCACCATACGAGAGGCCGACCGAGGCCGATGCTCGTGAAATTTCTTCCATTGTGATGATATGGGCCAGATAACCCAGGCCGCTACCGCCGAGACTTTCTTCGACCGTTACACCCAGCAAACCGACATCGCCCATCTTGCGCCACAAATCCATAGGGAATTGATCCGTACGATCGATTTCCGCAGCGCGCGGCGCGATCTCGACAGCAGCAAATTCACGCACTGCGTCGCGCAGTGCGACGATGTCATCGCCATGATCAAAGCTCAGTCCCGGTAAGTCGGTCATGCGTATCTCCGTAACAGTATTTTTTCAGGCGGCGCGGCGAGCGGTAGATTTTGCCCGAGACCGTTGACTGGCTGGATGCTCGTCGAGCATGTACTGACATTTTTCTTCATGCGCCGCGATTTCAGCGAGGGTGACTTCAATATCTTCGCGCTGCTGCTCTAGCGATTCGCGATGTCTTGCCAGCACCGCCATGAATCGCTTGAGCTGCGCAGCAGAATCCTTGGGGGATTCGTACATATCGACCAGATCACGAATTTCGGAGAGCGTCAGACCCAGTCGCTTGCCGCGCAAAGTCAGCTTCAGACGGGTACGGTCGCGTGCGCCATAGACGCGCGTGCGGCCGCCGGCGCCTTCGCGGCTGGGACTCAATAAGCCCTGATCCTCGTAGAATCGAATCGCACGGGGCGTGATGTCGAATTCCCTCGCCAGCTCGGTAATCGTGTAAGTTGCCATAAGGATACGGAATCGCGCTAGAATCGACGTTTACGTAAACGTCAAGTGAAGCCGTATTGTAGGCGCGACCTGCGCAAATGGGAACCCCGCCCCACGGCGTTCTCTTTCATTCTATTTTCCATACGTTGGGCACTATGAATCCTCAAGAATCCGAGCTCGAATATGTCTTTGGCGAGACGCTGCCCGCCACTGGCACAACCATGGAAGTCGCCCCCGGCGTACGGTGGCTGCGCATGGGTCTGCCATTCGCGCTCAACCATATCAATCTGTGGCTGCTGGAAGATATGCGCGAAGGGGCCGATGGCTCCGTCGAACATGGCTGGACGATTGTAGATTGCGGTATCGCAAGCGATGCGACCCGCGATGCATGGGAATCGATTTTTGCCCATGAACTGCGCGGCTTACCGGTGTTTCGCGTGATCGTGACGCACTGTCATCCCGACCATGTGGGTTTATCGGCGTGGTTATGCGAGCGCTGGCAGGTGCCGCTCTACATGACGGTCGGAGAGTACGGATTTGCGCGCATGATGGCCGCCGGTTTACCGGGTGCTGATGGTCCTTCGATGCTGCCGTATTTTCAGCAGCACGGTCTCAACGATGCAACGATGATTGCACAGTTAGAAGGACGTCAGAATTACTACCCAACATTGGTGCCGGCCGTACCAGAAAGTTTTATTCGCCTTGAAGAGAGCCGCCCTGTGTCGATTGGCGCGCATCAATGGCGCGTAATTATCGGTACCGGTCATTCACCTGAACATGCAGCGCTGTATTGCGCTGATCTGAATTTATTGATTTCTGGTGATATGGTCTTGCCGAGAATTTCGACGAATACGTCGGTGTTTGCGATCGAACCTGAATCGGATGCAGTCGGTAATTTTCTCGATTCAATTCAAAAATTCAGCTCTTTACCCGAGCACACTCTAGTACTGCCCTCGCACGGAAAACCTTTTCGTGGTCTGCACAAGCGTATCGCACAACTGGCCGCGCATCATGCGGAGCGACTGGCCGAAGTCAAAGCTGCCTGCGTCACGCCTCAATCCGCTGCCGATATTGTTCCCATCATGTTTCGACGTGAGCTGGATATGCATCAGCTCACTTTTGCGATGGGTGAAGCGCTGGCCCACCTGCATCGGCTTTGGTATGCAGGCGAACTGCGCCGTTTCAGGGACGAAAAACATGTCTGGCGTTTTGTAAGTTTCGTGTAATAAATCAAAAATTTTCTAATGATTGCGTGTGATGTCTTGGTTTTTATTTAATACCTAAAAAAACCGACCGCCATTTACAAATCAAACTCGTAGTCAGTTTTTTCAAAGTAACTTTTAAGCAGGTCGCCCACGATTCTTCTCTTGAAAAGATTGCGCAAAGTTAAATTCGCGTGTTTTATACAGACGGTATGCACTGAGAGTACTGACTATTACACTCTTACGTGCAATATTTCTGTTTATGAGTTCATTAGAAGAACGTATGGCTTTCAGCGAGCGGATGCGTCAAGCGCTGAGTAACGCAGGTTACTCGCCTCGCAGCCCCACCGAACTTGCCAGAGAATTTAATCATCGCTTTCAGGGCCAATCCGTCACCGTACACGCTGCGCGTAAATGGCTGCACGGGGAATCGATTCCTACTCAAGATAAATTGCGCGCTCTAGCGAGCTGGCTGGATGTTCCCGCCGACTGGCTACGGTTTGGCAATGAAGTCAACAAGGGGAAGGGGCAAGCTGCCCAGCTCTCGTCAGTCGATCTCCGGTTGCTGAACAGCCTGCAAGAGCTGGACGAACCCCAACGGCAAATGGCGCGCGAGATTCTGCGTCTGATCATACGACTGAACAAGAAAAAATAAAGCATCACTGTGCGAGGTTGGGCTATCGCACATCAAGGATTTAGTGCCATTTTTTAAAGTTGCGAAAACTTTCGGCTTTGTGCAACCGGCAAAGCTTTACATACGCCGCCGAAACACGCCATCAACCTGCGGCAGAAAGCTCCCGCAGATAAGCCAAGCCTGCAATAGCCCGGCTGCCGTACCACGACAATCGCTCACCATCCACCAGACGCACCGGTTTACCTAGCTGAATTTCGAGAGCATTTGAGTGTGTTTCAGTGAAATTGTACGGCTCAGTGGATAACAATATTTCGTCCACCCCATCAACGAGCGCTGAATCCCAACGAAATTCAGGATAGCGTTTATCCGACTTGATCTCGCACTGCTGCCAACCAATCAGCGCCAGCATGCGCGCGATATAGGTATCACGCGATACCGTCATCCACGGATCTTTCCAGATGCAATACAGCACACGATAAGGCCGTGATTGCGCAAGCAATCGTGTCGCCTCGTACTCACGCACAAAAGCTGCGCACAACTGCTCAGCTTTTTCGCTCGCATTGAAAACACCACCCAGAAGCCGGTATAAATCGAGATTGTCTTCCGGCGCCAGCGGATGGGTGACAATGACATTCGGAATGAACTGCGCCAGCGCATCTACCGTGGGCTTTTCATTTTCATCAACATTGACAATCAGATGCGTGGGCGCAAGCGCGCGTATCTTGTCGATGTTCACATCCTTGGTGCCGCCAATCTTGGGCACATCCGCCACCAGGGACTGAGGATGAATGCAAAAACCGGTGCGACCTACCAGCCAGGATGACAAACCCAAATCACACACCAGCTCGGTGACCGAAGGCACCAGCGACACAATGCGCGGCGGCCGGGCAGGATCAATGACCGCATGCTGTTGGCCTATCGCATCGGTCAGTACGTTCATGGTGCGTCGTTGAATTCCTGATAAGAGGCCTTGTAAGGCGCGCGCGCCATTACACGGTCATAGAGCCAGTTGGGTAGAAACCGAAGCAACCATGAGACACCGCGCATCGGCCAGGGAATCACGACATAACTGCGGCCTGCCGCAATCGCTCTGACCGCTTGTCGTGCAAACGCTTCCGCCGGCATCAGAAAAGGCATGGGATAGGTATTAATCTGCGTCATCGGTGTATCGATGTAACCCGGCGCGATAGTCACGACCTCGATGGCATGACGACGCAATGCGACGCGCAGCGATTCGCAATAACTGATCACTGCGGCTTTGGATGCGCTGTAGGCTTCGGCGCCAGGCAAACCACGAATGCCGGCAACGCTGGCGATACCGACTAGTCGCATGCCGCGCTGCCCGGCCGCCGCTTGCGACTTCATCGCAGTGATAAACGGAGAAAAAGTCGCGACGGTCGCCACCAGATTGGTCTGCATGATCTTGTCAAACACCGCCAGATCCGCAGGCCGCTCGGTCAACGTGCCATAAGAAATACCGGCATTGGCGATCACGACATCAATACCGCCGGCCTGAGCCATGAAGTCGCTGGCAGCAGCAGCGAGCGCTGCGTGATCGTTGACATCAACAGCGTAAAGTCGATGCAACTGCGCATTCGGCAGCGAAGCAATGAGTTCGGTCAGAGCGTTTTCTCGCCGAGCCAGAAGACCCAGCTGTGCGCCCTGCGATGCATATTCTCGCGCAAGCGCCAGCCCCAATCCGCTGGACGCGCCCGTGATGAAGACGCGCTTCATCGAAGAAAAATACTCATTTTTTTCTGGTAATCAGTGCGTCCATGACTTGCAAGGTCGCCATGTTCATCGCCGCCTCGGGTTGTCCGCGCATATTCGCGCCCACGATGGAAGGCGAGGTCACGTACTGACCATCAATCACGATAGTGGGCACGCCTTCGATGCGATAGGCATCCTGCATCTGACGAACCCGGCTCACTTTGGATTGCACACTAAATGAATTGAACACATCAAGAAATTTCTTGCGGTCGATACCCTGCTTCTCGACAAAATCAATGATCAAGTCGTCTTTGTCCAGCCGCTGACGGCCGATGTGCAAGGCATCGAAATAAGCCTTGTGAACATCAAAGCGATTCAAAGCTTCCAGCGCAAAGTACAGCTTTTGCTGTGGCACGAAAGATTCACGAAAGCCCACCGGGATACGTTTGAACACAATCTGATCCGCATGTTTTTTTGCCCAGTCGGAGAGCGCAGGCTCAAAAGCAAAACAATGCGGGCAGCCGTACCAAAAAAATTCAAGCACTTCGATTTTCTTGCCCGCTTCGGTTGGCTGGGCCTGCGGCAAGCGCTGGTAATCAACGCCCTCAACCGGATTGGAGGGCGATGCGCTCGCACAGAGTGCAATCAAACTGAAGCTGGTCAGCACCAGAAGTTTTTGAATCAGTCGCATGAGATGTCCTGTTCCGAGCTAAAGATAAAAAAGAAAAGTGAAACAATCAAAAGTGCCACAAATCGATACGGTCGCTGGCAACGGCGACTTGATACAAACGCCTATTTTGGTACGCGAACCACGGCCACATCAACGCCATTATCAGACAGCCGTACGCGTGTGCGATTCATGGTCTCGACATCAGCAAACGGACCCACGCGAACACGATACAGCGTGCCCAAATCAGACTGGCGTTCAGCGATGTTTGCTGCCACACCCATCAAAGCCAATTTGGCCTTGGTGGCTTCAGCATCACTGGGTTCGCGAAATGCGCCTGCTTGCAAATAATAGGTGAAGCGCTCATCCGGTGCAGGATCAACCGCTGGCGCCGGCGGCGTCTTCTCCTTGTCACGCGAGCGCTCCGGTGCTGGCGGCGCAGTGACCTGAGGAGAAACTTGCGGTGTGACTTGCGGCGTAACCGCGGGTGCGGGCGCGGCCTGCTGAACGGCCGGGTCTTTATCACTAAGCTGCTCGCGACGCTCGCGGGCGCCACCAGGCAAGGTCTTGTTCGGGTCGCCCAGTTCGCCGGCGGGTTGCAACTGCTTGCTGATCTTGTCCACGAAAGGCAGAGGCGTTTTGGTAATCGTGATGGCGACGCCAACGGCAATCAGCAAACCCAGAATGAGGCCCACGATAATGCCTGTCAGCGTGCCACCTCGCTCGCGGCGCGGGTGAACGCTTTTGCTCGAAGAATGCATTTTTTCCTGCTGCATGTTCACACCCTGCTCACATACGGGACGGTGCCGAGACACCGATCAGTTCCAATCCATTGGCCAATACCTGACGTGTTGCCAGCAGCAGCGCAAGGCGCGCTTCTCTGAGCGCGACGTCATCCACCAACACGCGTTCTGCATTGTAGTAGCTGTGCAACTCGCCTGCGAGATCGCGCAAATAAAACGCGATTTGATGCGGCCCGAGTTCTTCAGCGGCTTTTTTTAGCATATCGGGATAGTCCGAAATTTTAGCCATCAACGATGCCTCGCGCGGTGCCACCAACGGCGACAGATCGACCTGCTTCAATGGGGCTTCGTCGCCACCCCATTGCGCCAATACCGAGCAGATTCGGGCATGAGCATACTGCACGTAATAAACAGGATTTTCATCCGACTGCGCCAACGCGAGGTCGACATCGAAAACGAATTCGGTATCGGCCTTGCGCGAGATGAGAAAGAACCTTACCGCATCACGGCCGCGCGTCAGATCACGCTTTCCGTCCGCATCCGCGGCATCGCCCGCCGACCATTCAATCAGGTCACGCAGCGTCACGTAAGAACCTGCGCGTTTGGAGATTTTGACTTCCTCACCGTTTTTCATCACGGTGACCATTTTGTGCAGCACGTAATCCGGATACCCCTCCGGTATGCCCTGACCGGCGGCCTGCAAGCCGGCGCGCACGCGTGCAATCGTGCCGTGGTGATCGCTGCCCTGCACGTTGATGACCTTGGTGTAACCGCGCTGCCATTTGGTGATGTGATACGCGACATCGGGTACAAAGTAAGTATAAGTACCGTCGGATTTTTTCATCACACGGTCTTTGTCATCACCATAATCGGTACTGCGCAACCAGAGCGCACCATCTTGCTCGAAGGTCTTGTCTGCTTTCTTGAGCGCCGCAACGGCGGCCTCGACCTTGCCATCACTGTAGAGTGAAGACTCAAGATAATAATTATCGAAGCGCACGCCGAATGCTTGCAGATCGAGGTCCTGCTCGTGACGCAGATAAGTCACCGCGAAACGACGTATGGATTCAATATCCTCGATATCACCGCTGGCTGTCACCGGCTCGCCATTGGCAGCGGATACGGTTTTCTTTGCAAGGAAATCATTAGCGATGTCGGCAATGTAATCGCCGTTATAGGCTGATTCAGGCCAGTCAGCATCACCCGGCTTGCTGCCCTTTGCACGCGATTGCACCGACGTGGCCAGCGTTGCGATCTGCACACCGGCATCGTTGTAATAAAACTCACGCAACACTGTGTTGCCCTGCGCTTCAAGCAGCGCACAAATTGCATCGCCCAACGCGCCTTGACGTCCATGACCGACATGCAGTGGTCCGGTCGGATTGGCGGAGACAAATTCAACAAGTACCTTGTGATCTTTGCCATCGTTAGTGCGACCGAAACATTGCGCATCAATGAATACGCGACGAATCACATCTTGTTTTACCGACAGCGCCACACGCAGATTGATAAAACCGGGGCCAGCCACTTCAACCGCATCAATCAAACCCTGACGCGCCGGATGCGCCATTAGCGCTTCGGCGAATTGTTGCGCCAGTTCGCGCGGATTTTTTTTCAGCGCGCGCGCGAGCTGCATCGCAAGATTGCAAGCAAAGTCGCCGTGGGAGGGATCGCGCGGTCGCTCCAGTGTGATGTCGGGAATGGCAAGGTCAGTTCCAGCGAGTACGAGCGCTGCAACTTCGGAAAAAAGTGCCGCTATCTGCTCTTTGTGTCGGGGATGCATGGGCGGGGGATCGTGTGCGTCGCGCAAGCGCGCTGACAAAGGGCTGATTATAGCGGGCCCATACCGCTCTTTTGCAGTTCTGAAAACGGCAATAGGTATTCCGGCTTGCTGACCACGCGCGCCAGCGGGGCGGGGTGACCGCAAAAAAAAGCGCCCGGAGGCGCCTTGAAGAGGAGATAGAGCTACTGCACGTGTGGCAATGCAGCACAGGATGAGCATCAGCGATTCCAACCCATGTGTCAATCTAAAATTACTCATAACGAGTAAACTTTAGTTGACAGTCCAAGCGAGCCGCTCTAGAGTGCTTTCATAAATGATGCGGGCAATTCGCCCATCCATGGGAGCGGCATGAAGCTGTTGAAGCAATACACCCGAAAATTAGCGAATTCGATGGGTACGCGGTGGATGCCTTTTGCCGATGTGGCAACACCGGATCTGCCGCTATCGCGGCTGCTGCGCCTGTCGATGTTCCAATTGTCGATCGGCCTGGCGACTGCACTGCTGGTCGGCACGCTGAACCGGGTGATGATCGTCGAACTGGGTGTGCCCGCTTGGTGGGTCGCCCTTTCAGTGGCGCTGCCTTTGGTGTTTGCGCCCCTGCGGGCGCTCATTGGATTTCGCTCGGACACCCACCGTTCGGCATTGGGCTTGAGACGGCTACCGTATTTGTGGGTAGGCAGCCTGCTGCTCTTTGGTGGTTTGGCCATCATGCCCTTTGGGTTGCTCGCACTGGGCGAGCCGCAGCCGGGCATGCTGTGGGTAAGCCGCGTCGGCGCAGCGTTGGCCTTCCTTCTAGTGGGGGCAGGCATGCAGATCACCCAGACCGCCGGTCTGGCGCTGGCCACCGACCTGGCGGCGCCCGAGTCGCGGCCACGCGTGGTGGCGCTGATGTACTCGATGTTGTTGCTGGGACTGGTCGGGAGCGGTGCCATTTTCGGCTGGCTGCTGGCGGATTTCAGTCCGCTGCGCCTGATTCAGGTCGTACAAGGCTCGGCGGTCGCCGTGATCTGGCTAAACCTGAACGCGCTGTGGCGGCAAGAAGCAATGAACCGGGGTCGGGCGCGGCAGGTCAAGGACGCGGACGATTTCAGCACGCACTGGCGCGCCTTTGCCGGCCGCCCTGGGGTGAAACGATTTTTGTGGACGGTGGGCGTCGGTACCTGCGCTTTTAATATGCAGGACATCATTCTCGAACCTTATGGCGGACAGGTACTGCATTTGGGCGTGGGCGCAACCAGTCTGCTGACCGCGATCACAGCTTGTGGCGCGCTGCTGGCATTCGGCGTGGCGGCTAAGTTGCTCACGCGCGGTGTGGATCCGGTTCGGCTTGCTGCCATGGGCGCACTGGCAGGATTACCCGCCTTTGCATTAGTGATTTTTTCGGCAGCGCTGGACGCGCCCAACATGTTTCGGGCTGGCGCTTTTTTGATTGGCGTGGGCGGCGGATTGTTTTCAGTCGGCACGCTGACCATGGCCATGGGCCTGGCGCAGGGTGAAGACACGGGTCTGGCACTGGGCGCCTGGGGCGCGGTGCAAGCTACCGCAGCCGGCATATCGATTGCGGCAGGCGGACTGATCAAGGACGTGATTGGGGCACTGGCCAATGCGGGATGGCTGGGCGAGGCCCTGATCTCGCCCGTCACCGGTTACAGCTTTGTGTATCACCTAGAGATGTATTTGCTGTTTGGCGTGTTGGTGGCCATTGGTCCGCTGGTGCGGCGCGGTGCACTACCAAAGCAATCACAGCAGAAGTTCGGGCTGGCCGAATTCCCCGGCTAGTCCGTATGAATGACCGCAGCAAAGATTTACCGCATCAAGCATCAGGGCATCAGCCATCCGTAAGCCTTGCTCTTTGAGCCGCTTTCGCTGGCAAATTGACTCGAGTACTTTATGACGCAATTCGATAGACACTAAAGGCAGTTCCCCGGGCTCGGTTGTTTGCTCCGGGCCCAACGAAAAGAAGGAGACGCATCATGGAAACAATGGCCATCACCCAATACGTCGATGTGGCACAGCTTGTGCTGTATCTGTTCTGGATTTTCTTTTTCGGGCTGGTGTATTACCTCGTGCAAGAAGGTCACCGCGACGGTTATCCGCTGGATTCCGGTCGCACGCCTCCCGTAAAAATGGACGGCTGGCCGCCCATACCATCACCCAAAACCTATCTGCTTGCCAATGGTGACGAGGTGGTCATGCCTTACCCGCTGCAGCCGCCAGAGTTTTTGCAAGCCACACCACGCCATCGCTTCTTTGGCGCGCCGATCGAGCCGACGGGTAACCCGCTGCTCGCTGGCGTAGGCCCCGGCTCCTGGGCCAATCGTGCCGATGTACCCGATCACACACCCGAAGGCGAAGCGAAGATTGTTCCGCTGCGTACTCAGCCTGAATACGGTGTCGCTACGCAGGACAATGATCCGCGCGGCCTGCCGGTAGTGGGAGATGATGATGAAGTCGCTGGCACCGTCAGCGAACTGTGGATGGATCGCTCGGAAATGTTATTCCGCTACATTGAAGTCAAGCTCAGTGATTCGGACCGTACCGTCATGCTGCCGGTGCCCTTTGCGCGCATCACGAAAGACCAGGTGAAGGTACACGCAATTCTGGCGCATCAATTCTCCGACGTGCCGGGTCTGCGCAATGCTGATCAAATCACCATGCTCGAAGAAGAAAAAATCTCTGCTTACTATGGCGCAGGTACGCTGTACGCGACGCCGGAACGTCAGGAACCCTTGATATGAAACCGCATCACGAACATGAGTTCGAAGCGGCGCCGGGCCTCCCCGAGGCCCTGCCCGCCGGCGAACGCATCCTCTGGCAGGGCAGCCCCGACTGGAAAATGCTGGCGGTTGATGCTTTTCATGTCAAACGACTGGCGATTTATTTCTTCCTAATGATTGCCCTGCAAGCGATCATGATCTGGGATGCTTCCTTGGGCCTGATGGTCAATCTGAGCGCACTCAGCATCAGTGCGGTCCTAGCCACGGTAGCGCTGTCATTGTTGGCATTGACGGCCTGGCTGTCGGCCAGCACCTCGATGTACACCATCACGAACCGGCGCGTGGTCATGCGTATTGGTATCGTGCTCACGCTGACCTTTAATCTGCCGCATCGGTGGATAAAGACCGCGCAGATCCGCGATCAAGGCAAAGGCTTTGGTGAAATCGCACTCGAGCTCAAAGGCGACGATCGCATCGCTTATCTGCATCTGTGGCCCCATGCGCGCGCTTGGCGTATCACCCAGCCACAACCGGCATTGCGCTGCATCGCCAATGCGCAAGAGGTCGGCTCCCTGTTGTATGACGCTTGGGAGAAACGTATGGCCGAAGTCGCCACCACGCCCGATCTTCGCGAAGCTCGGATCCCGGTACGTATGCCTGATGGTGTGTTCGCACGATGAAAACCTCAACCTCACTGGACTGGAAAGCGGGGTCGGATCGCCTGCTCTTTAACTCAGGACATGGATTCGTACTTTTCTTCATCGCTTGCCTAACGCTAGTAGCTCTGGTTCGTTGGATCGGCCCCGCCGCGCCTGACAACATCACCGCACGCGCCGAGCAAATTCGTGTGCTGCGCTTTGTGGACCAACCGGATGGATCCATACAAGTGATCGATGCAGTCACAGGCGCAGACGTGCACAATTTTCAGGGTGAGCAAGGGTTTGTTCGCGGCACACTGCGCGCGCTGGTGCGTGGCCGTCGCCTTCAGGGCATGGGCGCAGACCAACCCTTCGAGCTGATTGCACACGACGCCGGCAGACTCAGCTTGCGCGATCCGGCGACGGGTACCTCGATTGCACTGGAATCATTCGGATCGAACAATATTGGCGTGTTCGCGCGCCTCCTGCGATAGGAAATACCATGCATAGGCCAAAAGCCATCGTGATAGGCAGCGGCTTTGGCGGACTGGCAGCAGCCATTCGACTCTCCTGCAAAGGTTATCAGGTACAAATCCTCGAAAAGCTGGATGCACCCGGTGGTCGTGCCTATGTCCACCGGCAAGATGGCTTTACCTTTGACGCCGGTCCCACGATCATCACCGCACCCCAGTTGCTTGAAGAACTGTGGGCCATGTGCGGCAAAAAATTCTCCGAACACATCACGCTCAAGGCGATAGAGCCCTTTTATCGGATACGGTTCGATGACGGCAGCTGGTTTGATTACAGCGGTGATCCAGCCACGATGCGTCGTGAAGTGGCACGCTTCTGCCCGGAAGATTTGCCCGGCTATGACCGCTTCGTGGCAGCCGCCGATCAAGCCTGCCAGCTTGGTTTTGAAGAACTGGGCGGTATGCCTTTTAATAATGTGGGCGATCTGCTAAGGGCTTTGCCAAGCATGATCCGCATGAAAGCGTGGGAAAGTTTGTACACGCTCGTTGCCCGACATATCAAGGATCCGAAACTGCGTCAGGTATTCAGTTTTCATCCTCTGCTCATTGGCGGCAATCCTTTTTCCGTGACCCGTGTCTACAGCCTGATCAATACCCTTGAGCGGCGCTGGGGCGTGCATTGGGCCATGGGCGGCACCGGTTCGCTGGTTCGCGGACTGATCAACTTGCTCGAGGAGCGCGGCGTTAACTTGCGCTGTAATGCACCCGTCACGCGCATCAATGTCAGTAACGGCAAGGCGACCGGGGTCACGCTAGAGAATGGCGAAGTGCTTGATGCCGACATTGTGATCTCCAATGGTGACGCCGCCTGGACCTATCGCTACCTGATTGATGCGAAAGATCGCCGCCACTGGACTGACCGTAAAATCGAACGCAGCAAATACTCGATGAGTCTGTTCGTCTGGTATTTCGGCACCAACCGTATCTACGACGATGTGCCGCATCACATGATCATGCTCGGGCCGCGTTATCGTGAACTGCTCGATGATATTTTCAAGCACTTGCATCTGGCTGAAGACTTCAGCCTCTACCTGCATCGCCCCAGTGCAAGCGACCCTTCCGTGGCGCCTGCCGGCCACGATGGATTTTATGTACTCGCGCCAGTACCGCATCTGGGCAGTGGCACCGACTGGGCTCAAGAAGGCGAGCGCTTCAAGATGAAAATTCAGGAGCATCTGGAAAGCACCGTCATGCCCGATCTGAGCAAGCACCTCGTCACCAGCAAACTCATGACCCCACAGGATTTCAAAGATAATCTCTGGTCGTACAAGGGCGCTGCCTTTGGCCTCGAACCCATCCTGTTGCAAAGCGCCTCGTTCAGGCCGCACAATCGCAGCGAAGATGTAAAAAATCTTTACATGGTTGGCGCAGGGACGCACCCGGGCGCCGGTGTACCCGGTGTTTTGATGTCGGCGAAAGCCATGTCCGAGGTGGTGCCCGATGCCTGACAGAGACGCCGACATACCGTCTATCGATATGGCCGCCTGCGAAGAACTGATGCGCGGCGGATCGAAATCTTTTTTCGCGGCCAGCAGTTTGCTACCGCAGCGCGTGCGCATGCCCGCCATTGCGCTGTACGCGTTCTGCCGTGTGGCCGATGATGCGATTGATGAACACAGCGACGATCCGCTGGCCATGCAAAATCTGCAAAAACGCCTTGCGGCGATTTACGACGGCCAGCCTGAACCCATCATCGAAGATCGCGCGATGGCCATGGTCGCCCATCGCTATGGTCTGCCGCGCGAACTCCCCGAAGCACTGCTCGAAGGTTTCGCTTGGGATGCCGCGGGACGGCACTACGACACGATAGAAGACTTGCATCACTACTGCGCACGCGTAGCCGGCAGCGTCGGCGCGATGATGGCGATGATCATGGGCATCACCAACCCGGACGCACTGGCACGCGCCTGCGAACTCGGCAACGCAATGCAGTTGACTAATATCGCCCGTGATGTCGGTGAGGATGCGCGCAATGGACGTCTCTATCTGCCGCGTTCATGGATGCGTCAGGCTGGCATTGATCCTCATACTTGGCTAGCCGATCCGCAATTCACGCCGGCACTAGGCGATGTGGTCGGTCGATTGCTGCTCGAAGCCGATCGCCTTTATCAACGGGGCTCAAGCGGCATCGCCGCGCTGCCGCGCGACTGCCGGAGTGCCATTCTTGCGGCTTCAACGATTTATGCAGAAATCGGCCGGGTTATCGCCGATCGCCAAATGAATTCCATCGACGGTCGAGCCGTCGTCGGCAACACACGCAAACTCACCTTGTTATGCCTCGCCAAAGCCCGTGCGCAATTACCTACCCGCTGCGAGCCCGAAGCACCACTCCCGGCGATTCAGTTTTTGGTGGATGCTTGCGCTCTGGCAGGCGAGCGCAAAATCAATGGCATCACGCCGAAGAGTTTTGATGAGCGCTGCGAATGGGTGATTGATTTATTTGAACGGCTATCAACGCCGGGACGGCAGGTCTGACCAGATCATCGTTGCTTCATGCCCGCCACATCATGCCCTGCGCGGCATCCTGAACGGCAGCATGTACTGCACGACCGGTGACACCAGACGCGGGACATTCAATGTCTCGTGCACGCTAATCACATCTTCGCCAAACAAGCGGCTCTTGAGCACCGATCGCTCATAAAAGGGTGTGTCTTCGAGCATATCAATCACACGCACCGGCGCATCGCCTTCGCTGCGCATGCGGCGCGGAATTCGCCAGCCGGTCAAGTCAAGCGACTGACGCGGTGGTGGTGCAAATTCTTCTATGTGTCCATTGGGTGAAAAACGCAAGCCAAGCAAACGATCTTCGCCCTGCTTTTGCTGCACATCGTAGATCACCGCAGCCGAGCCATCTGAGAGCAAGGCGCGCGACCAGTCCCATTCACCAAAAGGTTCGCTGACAGGTTCATCACCTTCGTTCGAATCGAAATAGCCGTGACCGCTCCATCGCTGCGCGGGTTTGTCCATCTCAACTTCCACGCGAGCGCAGGCGGCCAGCGGGCCCCAGCGATGACGTCCCTGGTCATCAAGCGGGGTGCTAAACGTCGACAACGATGAAGGGTAAACACGCACCTTGCCGCGCACAGGCCAAGGCATGGGCATGCCGATTTCACAGATATCAATTTCCAAATGATCGCGATGCCAGTGCAAGCTGCTGGGCCCGATGGTGAAACTGGATGCGTTACGCGAAATACTGTCGCGACCGCGCTCGGTCATGGTCCAGCGCGGGTTGCGGCCATACAAGGCGACATTGAGCGAGCAATAGTTTTCTGGATTCGCTGCGCCACGCTTTAACGCGGCGCGATAGTACGGCGAGAATACGCTGCCAACAAAGGCGATGATGGTCAGACCATAGTTGCCGTCGTCGCTGAGCGCATCGATGTACCACCAGAGATAACCACCCGACGGGACCGGCTGGTCGAATCGAGGTGAGCCATCAGGGTGGCGGCCGCCAGTTGGCCCGACATGGCTGCCATCGGTACGCCCGGACCCGGATGCACGGTCCCACCCGCGAGGTAAAGCCCCGGCAGCGGGGTCTTCGCTCCCGATCTGGCGAAAGCCGACATCCAGCCATGGGTCGCCATGCCGTACAGGGCGCCGGCGCTGCTCGGAAAGAGACGGTGAAATTCCGCCGGTGACGTGCGCTGCGTGTTCTCCGACGTGCGATGTACCTTCAGGCCGTAGCGCGTCAACAGGGAAAAGGAATGGGTTTCGCATGCATCAATCTCCGATTCAGTAAGCGTGCGGCTGCCCTCGGCGGGCGCATTGACGAGTACCAGCAGGCGATCGCGTTCCGGTGCAGC
>Ga0315905_10001324_pt1 | contig 26609 bp, 23 predicted proteins | sample LakEriMetagenome_5_FD_203522 | JGI IMG/M metagenome (GOLD analysis project Ga0315905, IMG submission 203522) | Freshwater fungal communities from buoy surface, Lake Erie, Ohio, United States - Buoy 4 MA121 | ecosystem: Environmental > Aquatic > Freshwater > Lake | place: USA: Lake Erie, Ohio...
AGGCCAATGAATCCGCCCAGCATCATCAGGTCGCCCTGAACGAAGCTGACGGTTTCGGTGGCCTTGTAGATGAGCACGAAGCCCAAGGCGATCAGCCCGTAGATGCACCCCTGGGCGACGCCGCTGATGACGAGCTGAAAGACCTGCAAGGTTGTCTCTTGTATTTGATCTGAAGAAAAGTCTCTGACCGAACAGGGCCATCTGACCTGGTCGGATGGCATCTTTCAGACACCATTTGGGCGGACTGTAGCACAGCAAAAATCCGTCTGATCAAGTCAGAGGCCCATGAAGAGATGCCGGGTGCTCAGGCGCTGACCGGGTCGGCAGTCATGTGGCGGCGCAGCATCCGGTAAAGATCCGGGTCGAAGGGCAGACGAACGCCCTTATCGTTGCAGAGTGCGCACCAGTCCTCGAATTGCAGCGCTGGCTGCTTCAGGCGTTCGGGGCTCGATACACGGTATTCCCAGGGCCCGTTGCAGGGCCACAGGGGCAAGCGCAGTGGTTGCAGCGCAGCATGCAGGCGGGCGTGATGGGTTTGCGCAGACTCTTCGCCTGTACACAGACCTGTGCAGCGACCGATCTGACGTGAGAAGCAGGGGGCCGGCGCTCCTTCACGTCCGCGATGCCAAAGACCGATGCCGGCATCGCACAGCCTGTGGATGCGTCCGAGATGACCCAGCGCTGACCGCGCGGCGGCGGCACTCGAAAAGGGCCCGAAGAGATCACCGGGCCAGCTCGACGGCGATGGGCCGAGTTTGAGCAGATCGCCCAGCGCGAGCAAACGGGGCGCACCGTGCACCTGCGGTAAATGGATGAAGCGCACGCCCGGTCGGCTGCGCAGTTGCCGGTTATGCAAAGGTACGAGCGTCTTGACCCACTGGGCTTCAAGAACGAGTGCTGCGAATTCGCTGCCCGTGACCTGGGTTTCGATGGTGTGGGTTTCGGCGCTCAGGCGGGCGTCGATGGCCAGCCGACTGTCGGCATGGAAATGCCCGCGAATGCGCTCGCTCAGGTTCTTGGCTTTGCCCACATAGAGCGGCTGACCGTGCTCACCCCGAAAGACATACACACCAGGCTCCTCGGGCAAGGATTCGAGTATGGCGGGGTCGAGATGCGGTGGGCAGGCGGGCCTGCGCAGCAGGGCTGAGATCTCGGCCTGCAGACGGGTCGGCCCGGGGCTTTCAGCGAGAACCTGAAGAAAGGCGGCCAGACGCAGGGCGTCACCCAGAGCGCTGTGGCGCTGCGTACGACCGATGTGTGCCGCATGGCTGCCGGCCAGGGTCGCTGCACGCGACTCCAATCCGTGGCGCAGACTGATGGCATCGAGGCCGTGGCCCTGGTCCTGCCCAAACAGACGACGCGACAGGCGCGCTGTGCACAGCACCTCGGTGAAATGGCGCTCGCCCAGTCGGCGAAGTTCGGCCTTCAGAAAGCCGTGATCGAAGCGCGCGTGATGAGCGACCAGGATGCGGTTGCGCAGCAGGGGCGCAAGACACGCCCAGATCTCGCCGAAGTCGGGTGAGCGAGAGAGCTGTTCGTTGGTCAGTCCGGTCAGCCACTGAATTTCAGGCGCAACCGGCTGGCGCGGATTGACCAGCGATGACCAGCAGTGCGTGACCTGGCCTTCGTCCATGAGAACAACGCCGATTTCGGTGATGCGATCGGTCGCGGGCGAGATCCCTGTGGTCTCGAGATCGAGCAGCGCCAGACGGTCGGTGCGTGCGGGCATGACACCCAGCATGATCGGCCTCGGGCTCTCAGGATGAGCCTGAGCTCACTCCCGAACAATCGATCGCCCCTTCAAGGGCGAGCCGATGCCCGCTTGCAGTCCTAACTGGTGACGAACGATGCGGCGCCGGTGGCCACCATGATGCCGTCGCTGCCGTGGAGTTCCATGCGGGCCGAGGCGATGCGACCGCCGAGTCGCGTAATGAAGGCCCGCGCCTCGTAGGCGGGGGCCTGGCCCAGTCGGAGGTAATCGATGCGCAGATCGATGGTGCCGACCTTGCGAATGCGAAGGGCGATCTGCTCGGCAGACTCATGGGCGAATTTCTCACCCAGCCCGAGCATGATGCCCAGGCCCGCGGTGGCATCGAGCACAGACGCGGTCACGCCACCATGCAAGCGGGGCGAATTGAATTCGCCGACCAGGTCGGGTCGCATGTCAAAGCACACCCGGGGATCCTGGGGGTCGAACGACGTGATGCGGATGCCCAACAGCCGGTTGAAGGTCACCCGCTCCTCGAAGATGATCCGGATCGCCTCATGCAGGCGCTGCTGTTCTTCGGGGGTACGCCGGGTGGGCGGGGTTGTCTGGCTCATGCGCAATGGAGCGTACGGGGCGCCCTCAACAATGAAGCGCACGAGGCGCTCCAAACAATGAAGCGCACCGGGCGCGTTCAACAATCGTGGCGCCTCCGGCACGAATCGAACGTGCGACCCTCCCCTTAGGAGGGGGATGCTCTATCCACTGAGCTACGGAGGCGGATGGCCGAATTGTACTCAAGCCCTGCGCACAGCCCGGTATGCTTGCCGCTTTGGCGGAGACCCTTCATGCGAACAGCCTTCACGAACGGCCTGCTGTTTGATAGCCATGCCGGCCAGATGCGACCCGGCGCAACGGTGGTGGTCGAGGATGACCGAATCGCGGATGTGCTTTTTCAGACGGTGCGGATTGACGATGCCCGTGTGATCGATCTGCAGGGCAAGGCCATCCTGCCGGGGCTGATCGATGCCCACGTGCATGTGACCTCCACCATGCCGGACTTTCTGAAGCTGTCGATGACGCCCGCTTCGCTGATCGCTGCCCAGACCAAGGACATCCTGGAGGGCATGCTGGGTCGGGGCTACACGACGGTTCGCGATGCCGCGGGTGCTGATCATGGCCTGGTTGAGGCGGTGGAGCGCGGGCATTTCTTGGGCCCGCGCCTGTTCATTGCGGGCCAGGCCATCTCGCAAACCGGCGGCCATGGCGATACCCGGCCGATCGGGGTCAGGAATCTGATGTGCACCTGTGCGGGTCTGGGTCTGCTGGGCGCCATTGCCGATGGCGTCGGTGAAGTCCGCCGGGCCGCCCGTGAGCAGATCCGAACCGGCGCGCACCAGATCAAGGTCATGGCCGGAGGGGGTGTTTCAAGCCCTACCGATCCCATCGATGGAACTCAGTACTCGCTGGAAGAATTGCGTGCCATCTGCGAGGAGGCTGAGGCGGCCAATACCTATGTCATGGCCCATGCGTATTCGCCTCGCGCCATCATCCGCGCGGTGCAGTCGGGCGTGCGCAGCATCGAGCATGGCAATCTGATCGATGAGTCGGCTGCTCGCGAAATGGCGCGTCACGACGCCTTTTTTGTGGCGACCCTGGTGACCTACGATTCCCTGTTTCGAGAGGGGGCGGCACTGGGTTGGCCTCAGGCCATGCTCGACAAACTCGATCGGGTCAAGGATCGCGGGCTGGACTCCCTGCGGATCGCGAAATCCGAGGGCGTGCAGATTGGCTTTGGGACCGATCTGCTGGGCCCCATGCATGATGACCAGTCCAATGAGTTCCTGCTGCGCGCTCAGGTGCTCAGCCCCATCGAAGTGCTGCAAAGCGCCACCGTGGTCAATGCACGCATTTTGCGTCGGGAGGGGCAGCTTGGCGTGTTGGCCCGCGGTGCAGTGGCTGATCTCATCGTGGTCGACGGCGACCCGTCACAGCACCTGAAGCTGATGACCGACAACGGCGCACACATTCCAGTGGTGATGAAGGAAGGCCGTTTCTTTCGCAATCGGCTGGGATAAGCGCTGACTGGGGCTGGCCGGGCTTCTTCAAAGAAATCAGGGGCCGGCTAAAACAGGGCAGGGCAAAACAGGTCCAGGCAAAAAAGGGCAGAGCAAAAAAGGGCAGAGCAAAACAGGTCCGGGCAAAAAAGACAGGGCAACTCAAAAGTGAACAGGCCGGGCAAATCGCCCGGCCTGTTCAGTGGCCATCACAGAATCGGTCGCCTCACTGTGTTCGTTGTTGCGACCGGTTCGGCGATTAAAGCCCCCTGAGCATCAGTTGCCGCCCACGCTGGTAAAGCGGGCTTCCGGACGGTCATCCGAGCGATGCGAGGTGGTCACATTGCTCTTCATGGCCCAGGGCCTCACCTGATGGTGAATTGGCAGGTAGTAGGCATTGTCGCGGGTGATCTTGAGGGCCTCTTTCAGCATGGTGTCGCGCTTGGCCACATCCACCTCGGACTTGGAGGCATCAATGATGGCATCGAGCTTGGTGTCATTGATACGGCCCAGGTTGAAGTTGCCGTCAGCACCCGTGGTTTTGGTGCGCACCAGCGACTGCAGCGTGTAGAGCGCGTCGTAGGTGGCCACACCCCAGCCCAGCAGGTAGGCACTGGTGTCGTGCTTCTGGATCTTCGGGATGTAGGTGGCAAAGGGCATGGCATTGAGCTTGACCTTCACACCGGCGCGGGCCCACATGCCCACCAGTGCCTGACAGATTTCCTCGTCATTCACATAGCGGTTGTTCGGGCAATCGAGCGTGAACTCGAATCCGTTGGGATAGCCCGCATCGGCCAGCAGTTTCTTGGCGCCGTCAACGTTGGCCGCGGCCGCCTTGTCGGCGTCCTTGGTGTAGCCATTGACTCCCGGAGCCACCATGAGCACGCCCGGTACCGACAGCCCACGCATGATGGTGCGCTGGATGGCGGGGCGGTCGATGGCCATGTTCAGGGCCTGACGCACCCGAACGTCCTTGAAGGGGTTCTTGCCCTTGACGCTGGAGTACTGCAGCTCGTTGTTGTGCTGATCAAGACCAATGAAGATGGTGCGGACTTCCACGCCATCGACCACCTTGAGGTTCTTGTTCTGCTTCAGGCGAGCCACGTCCTGGGTGGGCAGGTCAGTGACCAGATCGACCTCACCCGAGAGCAGGGCGGCCACACGGGTGGCATCGGCCTTGATGGGGGTGTAGTTCACACGGGTGACGTTGCCGTCCTTCTTGCCCCACCAGTTGTCGTTGTTCGACATCAGGATGCGCTGATCGGGAGACCAGCCATTGATGATGTAGGCGCCGGTGCCGTTGGTGTTGCGTGATGCGAAGGTGTCCTCACGGGCCTTGTAGTCCTGGACTTTCTCGGACTTGGTCTTGGTGGACCAGCCGCGGCTCATGATCCGGAAGTCGATGATGTTGCGCAGCAGGATGGGCACCGGGGCCTCGAGGATCAGGTCGACGGTATGGTCATCGACCTTCTTGACCTCCTTGATGCCCGTGACATAGACCTGCATGGTGCCCTGCGGCTGACGGATCCGATCGAAGGAAAACACCACGTCATCGGCCGTAAAGGGCGAGCCGTCATGGAACTTCACGCCCTTGCGCAGGTTGAAGCGCCACTGGGTGGGGCCCATCTGCTGCCAGCTGGTGGCCAGCGCCGGCTCGACCTTGTAATCCTTGTCGTAGCGGGTCAGGCCCTCATAGGCATGCATGAGGATGGCATTGGTTGTGGCGTGATTCTGCGAGTGCGGATCAAGGGTCAGCACATCGTTCTGGGCAGCCCAGCGAAGCGGATTGGCCTGCACGCTCGTGGTCATGAGCGCGCCAGCCACCAGCGCAGCGCCAAGGGCGCCGGGAATGAGGCGGTGAATCGGTCGCATGTTGAGTGATCTCCTGGGGACCCGGGTTGCCCGCGAGGGCACCGAGGATGTCGGATGGAACAGGGGAAGGTGCATCCTTCGAATCGACGGCGTCGCACAGCGGCGAACCCGTCGGATGAAGGTGTCGCCCGAAGGCGAGCCGAACGACTGTAGCATGCCCCGGCCGCCCGCTGACACTGGTGTTCAGGCAGTTGGCCTCAGGGTTGAGCCCTACCGGGGCCAGGGTTCGGCCGGGCAGATGTCTGGGGCCGATGTTGGCGCAACGGTTGGCGCAACGGTTGGCGCAGAGGGCGGTTCAGTGGGCCGTTCTGCGTGCCCAGGTCTGGATACGGTAGGTCAGGCCGGTTTGACTGGCCGCGGGCCGTGAGTCGATGCACTGCCAGTGTTGCGGGTCGGGTGCTTCAAACCAGGCATCGGCGTCAGGAACATCCAGATCAATCTCGGTGATGATCAAGCGGTCGGCCAGCGGCAGGGCGAGTCGGTAGACCTCGGCGCCTCCCGCAATGAAGAGCTCGCTGTCGTTTGGGCAACCTGCAATCGCAGTGGCCAGGGAGTCGACCTGTTCGCAGCCCTCGTGATGCCAGCGTGGGTCGCGGGTGAGGACCAGGTTGCGTCGTCCGGGCAGGGGGCGTCCGATTGAATCGAAGGTCTTGCGGCCCATGAGTACCGCATGGCCCAGTGTTGTTGCCTTGAAGTGCTTCAGATCTTCAGGCAGGCGCCAGGGCAGGCTGTTGTGCCGACCAATCGCACCCCCCCGGGCGCGAGCCACGATCAGCGTGATGCGCGGCGAGCTCACACCGCGACCGGAGCCTTGATCAGGGGATGCGCCTCGTACCCCGAGAATTCGAAGTCATCGAACCGGTAGTCAAAGATCGAGGCGGGTTTGCGGTGAATCAGCAGCTTCGGCAGGGGATGGGGCTCGCGGGTGAGTTGCAGGCGGGCTTGTTCCAGGTGATTGGTGTACAGATGGCAGTCGCCACCGGTCCAGATGAAATCGCCCGCTGCGAGCCCCGCCTGCTGAGCCACCATTGCGGTCAGCAGGGCGTACGACGCGATGTTGAAGGGCACGCCCAGGAAGATGTCGGCGCTTCGCTGATAGAGCTGGCAGGACAGTCGGCCATCGGCGACATGGAACTGAAAGAGGGCATGGCAGGGTGACAGGGCCATGCGAGGCAGGTCGGCCGGGTTCCAGGCCGAGACGATCAGGCGGCGCGAATCGGGGTTGCGCGCCAGTTCGCTCATGAGCCCGGCAATCTGATCGATCTGTCCGCCATCAGCGGTTGGCCAGGAGCGCCACTGATGACCGTAGACCGGGCCAAGTTCGCCCTGGGGATCCGCCCATTCATCCCAGATCGTCACCCCGTTTTCACGCAGGTAGGCCACGTTGGTGGAGCCACTCAGAAACCAGAGCAGCTCGTGCACGATGGATTTCAGGTGCAGCTTTTTGGTGGTGACCAGTGGAAATCCCTGCGCCAGATCGAAGCGCATCTGCCAGCCAAAGACCGACAGGGTGCCGGTGCCTGTGCGGTCTGATTTGGGAGTGCCGTGCTCGAGCACGTGGCGCATCAGCTCAAGGTAGGGGCGCATGTCGCTCGTCCTGGCAAAACGTCGATGGAGAAGGCAGTCTCATTCTATCGTTGACGCCCCTGGCCCGCCCGACTGCAGCGATGCGGCTGGGGGCCGCGACCGCAAATCTTACCGGGCAGAGGGCATCTGGACCGGACCCGGCGGGCTTCCTCCGGGCGCAAGCGGCGGAGGCGGGGGCATGGGTGCTTCCTGACCCGCCGGGCCGGCTCCAGCCGTTTCGTTGGCCGGCACCGAGGCTGCGGGTGGTGTTGCAACGCCCGGGGCGGCCGACGGCGCACCGGGCGCCGTGGGTGACGCAGGCCTCACGCCAGGCAGCCCCGAGGCAAGGGAGGCAGAGGTTGCGCCGTTTGCCGAGGCCCCGCGAACAAGAATCGAGGGGTCTGCACCCGCCGGCGCGGGCGAACTCACAACCCGTCCCTGGTCGGAGAATTCGACCCGGTCCTTGAGGATCGCCTGAACACGCAGGCCATTGGGCAGGGTGTCGCCCACGGAATAGGGCCGGGCGGGCTGGCCATCGATCGAGACCAGCGCGATGCCTGCTGCGTTCGCTTCAGCGCTGCCCTGGCCTGTCCTGGCCGGGGGCGTCATGACGCCCAGGATCCGAACATTGACCGGAGCCGCGACTGCGGCCGAAGGGCTGCTGACCGTCGGCTGGCCGAACAGGCTGGCTGTTCTGGAAGGGTCTGAAAGACTGCGGGCGTTCGCGGGCTGCGAGGCCGGTGCAATCGGCGGCGGTGGGCTGAGCAGGATCATGGCCCAGTAGGCCACGATGGCGCAGAGCCCGGCAAACAGTGCCAGGCTGAGCAAAGGAGATAAGGGTATCCGCAGACGCATACCCTGAGCATAACCCGCTGTTATCATCAAATGACTTCGATTTGTTCTCCATCACGGTTTCCTGATGACTTCATCTGACGGGTTGCGTTCGAGCTCCTTGCCTGCCTCTCGCCGCGCGGGCGGTTTCACCCTGATCGAGTTGATGGTCGTCATCATGATCCTGGGCGTGCTGGCGGCTCTGGTCGTGCCTCGGGTGATGAGTCGACCTGATGAAGCCCGAGCGATCGCGGCGCGCCAGGATATTGCCCAGGTCATGCAGGCGCTCAAACTCTACCGGCTTGATAACGGGCGCTATCCCAGTACCGAGCAGGGCCTGCAGGCTCTGGTCACCCGGCCCAGCAGCGGACCTGCGGCCGACAACTGGAAGTCCTACCTCGACAAGTTGCCCAAGGATCCCTGGGGACGGCCCTACCAGTTCCTGAGCCCCGGCGTTCGGGGCGAGATTGATGTCTTCAGTCTGGGCGCTGATGGTCAGTCCGGCGGAAGCGGGTCAGATACCGACATCGGGTCGTGGGATCTCTGATTCGCCCAGGGCCTGATTGCCTCAGACCTCATTGGCGTGCGATCGGACTTCGCCGCCCGCAGAGCGGATTCACCCTGATCGAATTGCTGGTGGTGCTGGTGTTGATCGGCATCCTTGCGGGCGTAGTCACGGTTGCCGGCACCCCAGGTGCCCGCGGGGGGCTGATGCACGATGCCGATCGGCTGGCCCAGCTCCTGAGCCTGGCGCGTGATGAGTCCCAGATACGCGGTGCACCCATCCGATTCGAGCCTCTTGAAGAGGGCTATCGCTTCATGCTGTTTCGCGATCGTGAGTGGCGGGCGATGCAGGACGATACCGACCTGAAGCCCCGCCAATGGAGTCAGCCGACTCAGCTTCGACTTGAACGACCCGACGGTGCGAAGACCATTGAATTCGGGCGCGATGCTGTGGATGCGCCTTTCGCCATCCAGCTGCAGCGTGACCAGGCGACTGTGACCGTACAGGCGAACGGTCTGGGTGCTTTCCGGGTCGTGCCCTGATGAGCCCGTTGATCGGGCGGCCCGGCTGCCGATCCTCAGGCTTCACCCTGGTCGAGGTTCTTGTCGCACTCACGCTGGTAGCGATTGCGCTCATGGCATCGTTGCGAGCGACGGCAGCGCTTTCGGCCAATGCACATGAATTGCGCCAGCGAGCGTTGGCGCAATGGAGTGCCGAGAACCGGCTGGCCCGCATGCGTATCGAACGGGAATGGCCTGCGCTGGGTCGGCGTCAGGTGGATTGCCCGCAGGCCGAGGTCCGGCTGACCTGTGAGGAGGAGGTTTTTGCTACGCCCAATGCACAGTTCAGACGTGTCGAGATTCGCGTGTATCCCGCGCAGGGCGAGCGGATTCGCCTGGCCCGGCTGACCGGGTTTGCCACCAATCAACCATGAACGCGCCATGAGTCCACCTGATTCATGCAACCGGCCGGCCCGATGGTCAGCTCGCAGGGGGGCGTGCGGGTTCACGCTGGTCGAACTTCTGGTAGCCACCACCCTGCTCGCCATTGTGGCCTTGCTGTCGTGGCGCGGGCTCGACTCGGTGATGCGATCGCGCGAACGGATCGTCGAGTCGTCGGATGAGCTCAAGGCGATCAGTGCTGCCTTCACCCAGATCGATGAAGACCTGCGCAAGTCCTGGCCGGTTCGGTTGCTCGCAACCTCACAGGCCCCGGTGCGCTTTGCTGCCGCGGGCGACCTCCCCTCAGGTCAGCTCGAGCTGTTGCGCGAAATGGGACGACCCGATGCAGCAACCCAGATTCAACCGGTGGCCTGGCGTCTGCGGGATGGAGTTCTCGAGCGTGGCTTTGGCCCCTGGCGATCGCCTGATGCTGCGGTGGCGACCGAAGGCTTGACCTGGCAACCGTTGCTGTCGGATGTGGTGGCCCTGCAATGGCAGGGCTTTGTGGCGGGGCAGGGTTGGGCCGATGCAGGTGTGCTTGCCGCGCGGGCCTCTGCGACACCCCCCGCCAGCGGGACCGATGGTCAGCCGCCAGCAACGCCGGCAACGCAGGCTCAGGCGCCCATTACGGGCATCCTGATCCGTTTGACGCTTGACCAGGGGCGCCAGCTCGAGCGGGTCATTTCGGTGAGCGACTGAGATGTCAGTTCAGATCGAGCACTGTGCAGTGCTCAAGCTGCAGCGCGTGCGGTTCGGATCGCATAGACCCGGCAGATCCTCCCGTCACAGAGGAGCTGCCATCGTGGTGGCATTGCTGGTGGTCACGCTTTCTGCCGTCGTGGTGTCGGGTCTGTTCTGGCGAGAGCAGGTTGCTGTTCGCTCGGTACAGAACCGGATGTCACTGACTCAGGCGCGATGGATTGAACGGGCTGCCATGGACTGGGCCAAGGTCGTTCTTCGCGCCGATCAGAGGCTGGGGGCCGTTGACCACCTGGGCGAGGCCTGGGCTTTGCCGATTCTTGAAACCCGGCTCGACGAAACCGTCACGGGGGGGGCAAAGATCGACGAGGGCAGCCGTGATGCAGTGCTCGCGGGTCAGGTGAGCGATGCGCAGGCCCGGTTCAATCTCAACAGCCTGTCGGGCGAAGGCGGCCAGGTGTCGGCGGTTCACCGCGATGCCCTGCGCAAGATGCTGTCCTTGCTCGGGCGATCGGAATCGGCTGCCGAATTGATCATCCAGCGGGTCCAGCAGGCTCACAGGCGCGATGCCCAGAGTGATAACCGCTCAGCGTCGCGCAGCCCCTTGCTACGGGTGGCCGATCTGCTCGACGTCTCCGGACTCGACCCCGCGATCGTGCGTGCCATCGAGCCTTTTTGCATCGTTTTGCCCAGACCTACGACCGTGAACATCAACACTGCACCGGCCGAGGTGATTGCCGCGCTGGTGCCTTCCCTCAGCCTGCCCTCGGCGCAACGGTTCGTCGCACGGCGGGAAAGAACCTTTTACCGGACGCTCGAGCAGGCAGCACAGGATTTCGATGACCGTCCTACTCTGAATGCCACGGTTTTCTCGGTGGGCAGCGCATTTTTCCTGGCAAGTGGAGTGATACGCTACGAGCGGGTTGAATCCCAGAGCGAGACCCTTCTCGAACGCACGAATGACCGGATCGATGTGTTATGGCAGCAAAGACGCTGAAGCGAGGTGAGGCGATCGTCTGGTTGCCTGCGCGCAGCGCGGGCGAAACCCGATTGCGCCAGGAGGCCTCTCTCGTTGCGCTGATGGGTGGCACGCCCGAGGTTCAGGCCCGGCGGGTTTCCCTGGATGCCCTGCAGGGTATCGGCTCGATCTGGCTTGTACTCGACACCCGCGATTGCACGGTTTTGCAGGCGGAACTGCCCCCGATCTCGGGTGCGCGTCTGCTGCAGGCGCTGCCCAATGTGGTTGAAGAACACCTCTTGCAGGACCCTGCCGAGTGTTTGCTGGTGCTCGGGCCTGAAGTGGCTGCAGGCCAGGCCCGGCTCATTGCGGCGGCTGACCGTGAATGGGTCGAGGTGGTGCTGGCTGCCTTCGAGGCCAAGGGGCACCGGATCATGGGCCTGTGGCCGGCCGCCGAGGCCTTGCCGGGCACGCCGCGCCATGCCTCACTGGGGTGCATCAATGACGGCATCGTGTTGCGTGTTGGCGAATTCGATGCACTGGGCTGGCCCGCGCCTGCGACGCTGGATGATCGGGTCGAAGCACTGCGCGGATTGATGCGGCTGGCGGGTCTGGCCCCGCACCCATCGGGATCCGAGCCGCCCACACTGACTGCATGGATCGATCAACCCGACTGGTCGGCACCGCTCGAGCAAGCGGCCCGGGCTGAAGGTCTTCCGGTTGAAATCATGCCCTTACCGGCCAGCTTCGATTCGCGACTGGATCTCCTGGAGGCCAGGCCGGCACGTGCGCGGCGCATGCTCTCCAAATTCGACCCGTCAACCCTGCGCGTACCGGGCGTGCTGGCCTTGTCCTGCGTCTTGGCTGCCCTGATCGGATTGAACCTTCACTGGTGGCAACTTCGTGCCGAGCGCGACGCTGCTCGCGCTGCCCTGGAGGCGGGGTTCAGGGCCGCTGTACCCTCGGCTCAGGTGGTCGTGGATCCGCTTTTGCAGATGTCGCGACATGTCGCGACGCTGAGCGCTGCCGCAGGGCAGACCAGCGCTCAGGATGCGATGCCCCTGCTGGGGCGTCTTGCCGAAGCGCTGGGGCCTCAGTCGGTGGATAGCCTTGCAGGGCTTGAGTATGTCGACGGCCGCATGAAGCTGCGTTTCCGGGCAGACCGGGTCGAGAGTCGAGCGAGCCGGGAGCAGTTGCAGGCGGCCTGCGCGAGGGCGGGTTTGCAACTGCGATTCGACAACGAACGTGAGCCCACGGCGACACTCACGCCGGGAGGGTAGTTGAAGTGATTGAGACTGTGTTGCAGCGCTGGGCCTCGCTGTCGGTTCGCGAGCGTCGGTTGACCGGTAGTGGTGGATTGCTCGTGGTGCTCGTGCTGATGTGGGCCTTGGCCTACGAGCCGGCGGCGACAGGGCGCGAGCGACTGCTGGCTGAGCGTGCCACCTGGCAGGCCGATCTTGCCCGGATGGAATCGCTGTCTGCACAGGTCCGACAACTCGGAGCCGTGACATCGGCCGAGCCGCAGAGTCTGGAGACCCTGCGGGATCGGCTTGAAAACTCGCTCGATGCGGCAGGCTTTCGCAGTCAGATTCAGTCGATCCGGATCAGCGCGGATCAGATCGAGTTGCGCATGAAACCGGTTTCTGCCCAGGCCTGGCTTGCGTGGCTCGACACTGCGCTGCTCGAAACGCGCTTGCGGGTCGGCCGGCTGAGTCTGGATCGCGAAGGCCCTCCTGCGGCACCCGGAACGGTGACAGTCAGGATGACCCTCGAGCGCCCGGGGCGCGCGGGGTGAGGGCTTGATGTCTTCGCTGCGTCGGCCCGGATTGCCACGCCTGCAACGCTGGCGGACGGCCGTGCGTGATCTTCATCCGTCCGGGCAGTTCAATTGGCGATGGCTGACGGCGAGCGCCCTCCTGGGGGCGTCCGCTGTCTTCCTCACACTGCTGGTGCAGGCGCCTGCATCCTGGCTCGATTGGGGAATTTCGCAGGTCACGCAGGGCCGGGTACGGCTGGCACAGGCCCAGGGCACAGTCTGGCACGGCAAGGCTCGTATCGTCGTGGTGGATGTACGGGATGCGCGCTTTGCACTGTCCGAGCTGGGCGGTCGTACAGATCAGATCTCCGAACGCCGCGCGACCCTGGCGGGCCTGTCGATTCCCGGCGATTTCTCGTGGGATCTGCAGTCCATGGCCTTGTTGACCGGACGAATCGTCCTTGATCTTCGCCACAGCAGCCAGGCGCAGTCCAGTCGAATATCCGTCAGTCTTTCGGGCGTTGACGTCAGCAGGGGCGCCATGAATCTTCCCTCGGTGGCGCTGGAACGTCTGGGCTCGCCCTGGAACAGTCTGCGTCCCACGGCGAATGTCAGTCTGGCCTGGGAAGACTGGCGCATCGATCCCAACGGTCGGGGCCAGGGTCGCCTGGTGATCGAGCTGTCCGATGTCGGATCGGCCCTCACACCGGTTCGACCACTGGGCACCTTCCGGGGGGAGTTGGTCAGCGCGGGCGAGCACGCGCAGGTGAATCTGACTACACTGGCGGGCCCTTTGCGCCTTGAGGGCAGTGGTCGCTGGTCAGTTCGGTCCGGGTTACGCCTTGAGGCCAGGGCCTGGTCCGACCCCGAAGCCAGTGATCGCCTTCAACCGTTGTTGAGCCTGATGGGTCGCCGCGAAGGGGACAAGACCATCATCCGCCTTGGAGCCTGAATTTGAGTCGTCTGCCGGTTGACCGACCTGCACCGCCCGTCCTTCAGAAGGGCGCAGCGGTCCTGCGCCTGTCAATGGGTCGGCGCTGGGCCACGGGATTGCTCGGACTGCTGGCTGTGCTCCTGACGATCGCGCCGACCCTGCCCGTCCTTGCCCAGAGTCCTGCGCAACCCGGGGCCTCGCGTCCGGTGCAGCCTGCGAACCCGGTTGCGGGCCAGGCTCTGGCCCTGAACTTCAAGGATGCCGACATCGATTCGGTGGTGGGGGCCTTTGGACACCTGCTCAACCGTACCTTCATCATCGATCCCAGGGTGCGCGGCAAGATCACCCTCGAGACACCCCGCCCCGTGAGCCCGGCGAGAGCCTACGAGTTGCTCAAATCCAGCCTCCGGTTGCAGGGCTTTGCCATCGTCGAATCGGGTTCCATTGCGCGGGTGTTGCCCGAGGCGGATGCCAAGCTGCAGGCGGGGCCGGTAGGGGTTGGTCAGGCGCCGGGTGCAGGCGACCAGATCGTGACCCAGGTTTTTCGACTGAATTTCGAATCGGCCAGTGGGTTGGTTCCGGTGCTGCGACCACTGATTGCGCCGAACAACACGATCGTGGCCTATCCCAACAACAACTCACTGGTCATCACCGATTACGCCTCCAATCTGCAGCGGCTTGGTCGACTGATTGCAACGCTCGACAGCCCGGCTTCGGGTGAGGTCGAGGTGGTCGCTGTGCGCCATGCGCTGGCCTCGGATCTGGCTGTTCAGGTTTCACGTCTGCTCGATGACGCCTCGCGCCCCGGTGCACAGGCACCGGGCGCCCCAGTGGATGCGGGGCAGCGCATTTCCATACTGGCCGATACCCGCATCAATGCCATCCTGGTGAGGGCGGCCAGCCCCGCACGGATGAATCTAGCCAAGTCCCTGATCGGCCGACTCGATCAGCCGGCGAGCGAGCCTGGAAACATCCGGGTGGTTTACCTTCGCAATGCGGAGGCCATCCGTCTGGTCCAGGTCTTGCGCTCAGTGCTGGTGAGCGAAACCTCCGGCCCGGGTGCCAGTCAGTTGTCGCCTGGCATGCAGGCTCTGCAGACTCAGGCCGCCCAGGTCAATCAGACCTTACCGGGGTCCGGGGGGCTGCAATCCACGGGGCCTGGCGGTCTGGGCAGTTCTCCAGCCACCACAGCGCTCCAATCGTCGAGCGGGTCTGCCGGCGTGGTCACGGTTGCTGCAGGGGGCGCGGTCATTGCAGCGGATCCTGCAACCAACTCGCTCATCATCACGGCGCCAGAGCCGGTCTATCGCAACCTGCGTGCCGTGATCGACAAGCTCGATGCGCGGCGGGTCCAGGTGTACATCGAGTCGCTGATCGTCGAGGTCAGCGCCGAGCGGGCCATGGAGCTCGGCGTGCAGTGGCAGTTCCTCGGACAGCCCTCCGGTACCGGCGTGGTCGGCGGCACCAACCTGGCTGCCCGCGGCACGGGGTCCAACATTCTCGATGCGACCGCGAACATTTTTGGTATCGGCCGCGGACTCAATGTCGGTGTGGTCAGTTCCAAGCCGCTGCTGGGTGGCACTACGGCCGATGGTTCGGCCAGCATCGGTCCCATCAATCTGGGCTTTCTGGCGCGCGCACTCGAGACGCAGGCCGGTGCCAACATTCTGGCAACGCCCAATCTGGTGACGCTGGACAATGAAGAAGCCCGGATCATCATCGGTCAGAACGTGCCTTTCATCACCGGGTCCTTCGCAAACGCAGGGGCGACGTCCGGGTCGGTCAATCCGTTCCAGACGATTGAACGGCGCGATGTGGGCACCACGCTGCGGGTGCGACCACAGATTGCCGAGGGTGGAACCGTTCGCATGCAGATCTTTCAAGAGGTCTCGAGCGTGCAGGATGCTTCGCTGGCTGCAGGTCTGATCACCAACAAGCGGGCGATCGAGTCCAATGTTCTGGTCGACGATGGTCAACTCGTCGTTCTGGGCGGACTGATCGAAGAGCGACTCGAAGGCAGTGTGGGGATGGTGCCCGGCCTGGGCAAGTTGCCCTACATCGGCAACCTGTTCCGGTATGACAATCGCAAGCGGGTCAAGACCAACCTCATGGTCTTCCTGCGTCCTGTCGTGCTGCGTAACCCCGATGCCTCTCAGCGTGTGACTGCAGACCGCTATGACTACATTCGACTGATGCAGGGGGATTCCCGGGTTGCGCCCAGCCAGCTCATGCCAGAGAACGAATTCAAGCCCTCCTTGCTGTCTCCCATGCCGCCTGCCCAGGGGCGTGCGGGCGTGGCACCGCCGAGTTTGTCTCCCCTGCTCAACGAGGCGATGCCCGATCGCTGGCGTCAGATTCCGGCGGCGCCCAACGGCTCATCGGTGCTGCCCTCGGGTGTCTCCGACCAGAGCCTGCAGACCGGGGCTTCACCGGCTCAGGGTGTGCAGCCCGTTCCCGCTGCAGGGTCTGCCGAAACGCCCGGGGCGACCCCCACTGTCATTCAGACCGCCCCCAACGAGGTGGTGATTCAACGATGAGCCAGGTTTCGGCGGCGCGTTATGTGCCGTATGCCTTTGCCCGTCAGCATCAGGTGCTGGTCAACGGCGTGACGGCCGACGAGATCGAAGTCTGGATTGGCGAGCGCACGCCCTTGCATGCGCTGGCTGAACTGTCCCGGGCATTACCCGCACGGATCGTGCCAGTTCGCAAGCCCGCAGCGGAGTTGAGTGCCGCGATCTCAGCCGCCTACGCGCAACAGGAAGGTTCGGCAGCCGCGGTCGTCGATGAAGTCGAGAGTGATCTCGATCTGTCTCGCCTGATGCAGGATCTGCCTCGGATCGAGGATCTGCTCGAGACCGAAGATGACGCGCCCATCATCCGGATGATCAATGCACTGCTGACTCAGGCTGCGCGTGACGGGGCCTCGGACATTCACATCGAGGCCTTCGAAAACGTCTCGGCTGTGCGGTTCAGGGTCGACGGCACCTTGCGCGATGTGGTGCGTCCACGGCGCGAGTTGCATGCCGCGCTGGTCTCGCGCATCAAGATCATGGCAAGCCTCGATATCGCCGAAAAGCGCCTGCCTCAGGATGGCCGGATCACCTTGCGCATCGGCGGGCGGCCGGTGGATGTCCGGGTGTCCACGTTGCCGACCGGGCATGGCGAGCGCGTGGTGTTGCGTCTGCTCGAAAAGCAGGCGGGCCGTCTTGATCTGGCCCGACTGGGCATGGCCCCCGATACCCTGCAGATGTTCGATCGGCTGGTGCATCAGCCGCATGGCATCGTCCTGGTCACGGGCCCGACCGGCTCGGGCAAGACCACGACACTCTATGCGGCCCTCAATCGGATCGACCATGACACGGTCAATGTCATGACGGTTGAGGATCCGATCGAATACGACCTTGACGGCATTGGTCAGACGCAGGTGAATGCCCGCATCGACATGACCTTCGCCAAGGCCTTGCGGGCCATCCTGCGTCAGGATCCGGATGTCATCATGATCGGTGAGATCCGCGATCTCGAGACCGCACAGATCGCGGTGCAGGCCTCGCTCACGGGCCATCTGGTGCTTGCCACCCTGCACACCAACGACGCGGTTTCGGCCGTGACCCGGCTGATCGATATGGGGGTGGAACCTTTTCTGCTGTCCTCGAGCCTGCTGGGCATCGGTGCGCAGCGCCTGGTGCGTCGGTTGTGCACGCAGTGCCGGGAGTCCGACCCGGTGTCCGGAGGCTGGCGAGCGGTGGGTTGTGCGGCCTGCAATCGCACCGGTTACAGCGGTCGCACCGGAATTTACGAGTTGCTGGTGATTGATGACGAGATTCGTCGACTGGTGCATGCGGCCAAAGGTGAGGACGACATTCGCGATGCCGCCCGCCGCGCCGGAATGGTCAACATGCGCGAGGATGGGGACCGCTGGGTACGCGATGGCACGACCTCTCAGGATGAGGTGGTGCGCGTGACGCGCGACTGATGCCTGCTTACCGGTTTGAGGCAGCCTCGGCCGCCGGCAAACTCGAGACCGGCATCCTGGATGCCGACAGCGCACGTCAGGTGCGCAACCTGCTGCGTGAGCGTGGGCTGACCCCGCTCGATGTGACTCCGATCGAATCGGGAGGCGAGAACCGAACGGGTTCGGTGCCGGTGCTGGTCAGGCGCTTGCGTGATGCGGAACTGGCCCTTGCAACCCGTCAGCTGGCGAGTCTGCTCAGTGCACGCCTGCCCCTTGAGCGGGCGCTGTCGGCCGTGATCGAACAGGCCGAGACGCCCCTCGTGCGCGATCGCTTTGCCGCAGTCCGCAGCGAGGTGGTCGCTGGCCAGACGTTTGCCGATGCGCTGGGGCGATTCCCGAAGGATTTTCCGGAGGTGTATCGCGCGCTTGTCGCTGCAGGTGAGCAGACCGGTGATCTGGGTCGCATCATGTCGCAGCTGGCCGATCACGTGGAAGCGCGCACGGCCCTGACCCAGAAGGTGAAGCTCGCCTTCACGTATCCGGTGATCGTGACCCTGGTCGCTCTCGCGGTGATTGTCGCCTTGCTGACTTATGTCGTTCCCCAGGTGGTGAGCGTGTTTGCCCAGACCCGACAAAGCCTGCCTGCGCTGACGGTGGGCCTGATCGCGGTCTCGGATGCTGTACGCCATTGGGGATGGCTGATGCTGCTGATCCTGATCGTGCTGGGATTCTCGGCTCGAGCAGCGCTGCGCAATCCGTCGGTTCGTCTGGCCTGGCACCGACGCATGCTGGGTTTGCCCTTGTTCGGACGACTGATCCGGGGCGTGAACACTGCCCGCTTTGCCTCAACCCTGGCGATTCTCACCTCCAGTGGCGTACCCCTGATCCGGGCCCTGGAGGCCGGCGAGCGCACCTTGTCCAACGATGCCTTGCGGGCCAATGTGAGCGATGCCGTGAGTCGGGTGCGTGAAGGCACGAGCCTCGCCCGGGCCCTGGGCGCGGGCGCGCAATTTCCTCCCGTCATGATCCACATGATCGCAAGCGGCGAGGCCACGGGCGAGTTGCCTCAGATGCTGGAGCGCACCGCCCATTCGCTCTCGGGGGAGGTCGAGCGGCGCACGCTGGCCATGACCAGCCTGCTTGAGCCGCTCCTGATTCTGGTGATGGGTGGCGTGGTTCTGCTGATCGTGTTGGCTGTGCTGCTGCCCATCATCGAGATCAACCAGCTGGTGCGCTGACGCCGCTGCAGGCTTTCGCGCGCAGGGTTGAATGACCCAGGCCAGTTCAACCCGCGCGGGGATTCATGCCATCAGGCGCGCCTCATCGGCCGGTACGGGCCTCTTGCAGGGCCTGCCAGACCTTTGCGGGTGTGAAGGGCATGTCCATGGGCGGCACACCCTGTGCGCGCAGTGCATCACTCATGGCATTGACCAGCGCCGGCAACGAACCGGAGCATCCCGACTCACCGACGCCCTTGGCGCCCAGCGCATTGAGCGCCGTGGGCACGTTGTTGTAGTCGTTGCGAATCGTGTTGATCCAGCCCGCTCTTGGCATGGGATAGTCCATGAAGCTGCCCGTCAGAAGCTGTGCAGTCTCAGGGTCGTAGACCAGATGTTCACCAAAGACCTGCCCCGCGCCCTGCAGAACGCCGCCATGCACCTGACCCTGGACCAGCAGGGGCGAGACCACATGCCCCAGATCATCGATGGCGCTGTACGCAAAGACCGTGGTCACTCCGGTGGCAGGATCGATTTCGACCTCGGCCACATGGCATCCGTTCGGAAAGGTCGTTCCCGAGACGGATTCACCTTCGCAGTCCAGAGGATGGGGTGCATCGGCACTTGCCGGCATCAGGTGCTGCGCCAGCGTCATGAGGGGCAGATGACCGAAGGGCCCGCTCACGCCATCGCCCTCGTAGCGCACCGAATCCGTTGCAACTCCCTTGAGCCGGGCCGCCTGCTCGCAGGCCTGGGCCCGCAGGCGTTCGACCATCACCTTGAAGGCGCTGCCTGCTCCATAGAGTGAGCGCGACCCGCCGGTGCCGTTGCCGACGAGCTCCTGCCCGGGGTCGCTTGCCTTGTAGCGCAGGAGCGCCGCAGACACGCCGAGCCCTTCTGCAACGATCTGTGAGAACGAGGTTTCATGGCCCTGACCCGAGGGGCCTGTCACGCCAAAGAGCTGGATGTGATCGGCGCCAAAGCGTGCCCTCACCATGTCCTTGGGCGCAGCGCCCGCGCCCGAGGCTTCGAGGTAGCAGCCGAGCCCGAATCCCCGCAGCCTGCCCTGGCTTTGCGACTCGGCCTTGCGTGCTGCGTAGCCCGTGAAATCGGCCAGCGCGAGGGCTTTGTCGAGCGTACCTTCGAAGTCGCCGCAGTCGTAGACCGTACCGTTGGCCGTGGTGTAGGGGAACTGGTCCTTGCCGATGAAATTGCGCCGGCGCAGCTCCAGCCGGTCAAGACCGTGTTCTGCGGCGACCTGATCAATCAGACGCTCGATGGCATAAGCGATGTCCGGGCGGCCGGCACCCCGATAGGCCGAGATCGGCACGGTGTTGGTGTAGATGAGTTCCTGGCGGGCAAACAGGGCTGGCACCCGATAGACCCCACCCATGGTCACCGAGATGTTGCGGGTGCCGATGAAGGATTGCCAGTAGCAGGTATAGGCCCCCAGATCGGCCTGGTCGTCCCACCGAATGGCCAGGATGCGCAGATCGGCATCCAGGGCGATGCTGCCCTTCAGGGTCAGGCCTCGGCCGTGCCACTCGCCCGTGAAGAGCTCGGAGCGGCTTGCCACCCACTTGACTGGCTTGCCGAGTTTGCGTGCAGCCAGCATCAGCAGAACCTGCTCACTGGCCGTGCCGCCTCGCAGACCGAACGAGCCGCCGACATCATCGGCAATCACCCGGATTCGGTCCTGAGGGATGCCCGTCACCTGCGAGAGCGACGAGCGCATGCCGAGCATGCCCTGGGTCGGTGTGTAGACCGTATAGACATCAGCCTCGGCATCCCATTGCGCCAGACAGGCTCTGAGCTCCAGGGGGGCGCCGGTCAGACGCTGGCTGTGCATGCTCAGCGTCGTGACATGACGGGCCCGCGCAAACGCCGCCTGCACGGCAGCGGAATCGCCAGACTCATGCACCAGGGAAAGATTGCCAGGCGCGGCATCGTGCAGCACCGGTGCACCCGCAGCCGTTGCGGCCTGCAGGCTGGCCACCGCCGGCAGGTCGTCGTAGTCGATCATGACCTGCTCGGCTGCATCCTGAGCCGCACGCGCCGACGTGGCGATCACCAGTGCAACAGGCTGGCCAACGAACCGCACCCGGTCGGTTGCAAGTACCGGCATGGCGCACTTGATCTGGGGCTCGCCCGTGGCGCCATTGAGTGGCGCTCCGGCAGGCAGGCCGCCAAACCCTGCGGCGGCGACATCGGCCGCGGTCAGAACCAGCAGGCACTCGGGATGGGCTAGTGCGGCCGAGGCATCAATGCCCAGAATGCGGGCATGAGCCCGATCGGAGCGCACCACATGGGCATGGACCTGTCCGGGCAGATTCCAGTCGGCGGTGTAGCGGCCCTGGCCCGTGACGAGGCGACGGTCTTCCTTGCGGGCGGGTGCGAGTGTCATGCCTTGCTCCCTGAGGTGGCGATCTGGCGTGAAGCCGTGCGCACGGCCTCGACGATGTTCACATAGCCGGTACAGCGGCACAGATTGCCCGCCAGGCCTTCGCGGATCTGATCATCGGTGGGTTCGGGATGGCGCTTCAGAAGATCGACGCTGGCCATGATCATGCCGGGCGTGCAGAACCCGCACTGCAAGCCATGACAGGCGGCGAAGGCTTCCTGTACCGGGTGCAGCGTCTCACCCCGGGCGAGCCCTTCGATGGTGGTGATGCTGCCGCCATCGGCCTGGGCAGCGAGCAGGGTGCAGGACTTCACGGGCTCGCCATCGAGGTGAATGGTGCAGCAACCACATTGACTGGTATCGCAGCCCACATGGGTGCCGGTCAGGCCGAGGGTTTCGCGCAGCAGGTCGGCCAGCAGGGTGCGGGGCTCGCAGTCCAGGGCATGGCTCTGGCCGTTCACGGTGAGTTGGATCTTCATGGGATTGTCTTGAATGCTGGGTCAGATCGATACAGGTCGCGCGAATCCGGTCGTTCGGATCAGCTCGGGCGGGACAGCGACTCGAAGGCACGGGCTGCCATCACGCGCATCAGTTGCGCCCGATAGGCGGGCGGTGCGTGGAGGTCGGTGCTGAGCAAGGCCTCATCAATCCGGGCCTGCTGAAAATCCGGTGCACCGGAAAGGCTGCGCAGCGCAGCCTCTGCCTCCTGCCATCGAAAGACACCCGGACCGGCACCGGTGACGGCTACGCGCCAGCCGTCGGTGTACTCGGCGAGCAGAACGCCGGTCAGGGCATAGCCCGAGGCGGACTGCGCGAACTTGGCATAGGCGGCTCGCAGGGGAATCCGCAAACTCACCGCGGTGATCAGCTCCGAGGCCTCCAGGGCGGTGCTGAACAGGCCTTGGAAAAAATCGGCTGCGGCGATATCGCGCTGGTTGGTGTGAACGATGCCGTCAAGACCCAGCACGGCGGCCGGATAGTCGGCCGCAGGGTCGTTGTTGGCCACCGAGCCGCCCAGCGTGCCGCGCGCCCTGACCTGCGGATCTCCAATGCCCGCCGCGAGTGCACCGAGCGCAGGCAGGGTCTTTGCGACCAGCGGATCGGCAGCGACCTTCGCGTGGCGGACTGCAGCACCGATGCGAAGGAGGCCCTCCTGATGGCTGATGCGCTGCAGATCGGGCAGGCGAGAGATGTCGATCAGACGGGTCGGTGCTGCCAGCCGCATTTTCATGGTTGGCAGCAAGGTCATGCCGCCCGACAGGGGGCGAGCGTCAGGGTCGGCCTGCAACTGCGCGCTGGCTTCAGCAACCGACTGGGCCCGGGTGTATTCAAAGGCATGCATGGTGTGGGAGATCTCCTGGGTGTGGATGCGCGCATGACTCACGCAACGCCATCGGCCATGATTCTCCGATTGTCGCTCAGCGGCTTGCAATCCGCAGGCAAGGCCCCATCTTCTTCGAAACCTGAATCTTCCTGCGGAGGGCTTTTGAATGCGATGGGCTCGCTGGTTGACGCTCCTCAGACTGACCGGCCGCGATGGCCTGATGCTGCTGGCGGCCTTGAGAGATCCTCAGACCCCGAAGGCCGTGAAGTGGGGCACCCTCGTGCTGCTTGCCTACCTGCTCAGCCCGATCGACCTGTTACCCGATTTTGCGATGCTGCTGGGTTGGGCCGATGATCTGGCCTTGCTCATGGTGGGCATCCCGTGGCTTGCATCTCGCTTGCCTGTATCGGTCAGAGAGCGCGCCGGGCAGCGGGTCTTGCGCTGGCTCAGAGCCTCACCCGGCCCGCATAACCGGTGAGCTCGAGGTAGCCCCGGCCGATACGCCGCCCGGCTCGGCTCAGGGTCACGGCTCCCTCCCAGTAGGTCACGCCCCGCATCGCCAGTTCCTGATCCTCCAGCAGGGGTTCGATCTCATAGGTTTGCTGATCGATGGTGAGGCGTTGTGCAATCGGCCAGCGCGCGCCGCTGCGCACCGATTGCCAGTGCCGAACCGGCTCAAAGGTGACCGGCAGTCCGGTCCGGACACGGCCCGTGGTGCCGTCACGCAGACTGGCTTCGTGCCACAGGCGCCGTCCTTGGGCGTCGCGGATGCAAAAAGCCATGAGGGCGCCTCCATCGTCGAGGTTGATGCCAATCCAGTCCCAGCCCACGGCGTTTTCACCCAGAATTTCGCTGGACCACTCGTGATCGAACCAGGCCGTGCCTCGCACCGCCATGGCCATGCGTTGGCTCGACTGCAGGCGCACCTGGCCGCTCACCTGAAGCTGGGGCCGGCTGTAGTAATGGCTCGCCTGGTGGGATTCCGGGCCCTTGCGGGAGAATCCGGCCTGGCCTTGCAGCAGGGGGCTGTCCGGGGCCTTCAGGGACAGTTCGAGTGCAAGATCAACCGACTCGATATGGGCATGATAGGTATCGGTGGCTGGATCTCTGCGCAAGGACCAGCCGCGCGTGCCGGTTCCAACCTGAATGTCGGTGTCCTCCTCGGCAAAACGGGCCAACGGGGGCATGGCCCGCGCGCTGCGTTCGGCATGCAGAAGACGACCGCGTTCGGGTAGGGCCAGTGCTGCATGCGCGAGCAGCAGCTGGCGCGGCGCAAATCGGCTCGGATTCTCTGCGGGGTAGCCGGTGGCACTCCGAAAGAAGGTCACCTGGAAACCAAAGTCGGGACCCCCGGGGCGTGTGAGCCATCCGGTGGCATACCACCATTCGGTCCGGTACTCGGGATGCGCGCCATGATCCTGCGGAAAGCGCAAGGCTCGGGGCACAACCTGTGCAAACCGGCGCGCCGGGGCGTCCGCCTGAACCCCCGATGGCGCGGCCGAGGACAGGGCGGACATGAGCAGCAGGCGACGCCGGTTCATCAGGTGTCCTGCCTGATGGCATGAATCGGATGGCGGCCGACCACCGGGCGGCTGGCCAGATACGCCGACAGCGCCGCTCCGGCCAGGAGAACCACGGAGGCGCCGAGCAGCAGACTCCAGGGAATGTGCATCTGCATGGTCCAGTGAAACGACTGAGGGTTGACCCTGGCAATCAGAACCCAGCCGATGGCCGCACCGAGCAGTGATCCCCAGAGCAGGGCAACCGCTGTGCCCAGCACGGCCTCCATCATCAGCTGCGTGCGTGCCGCCCGGGCGGGCAGGCCCACATGACGCAGCATGCCGAACTCGCGGATCCGCGACAGTGCATCCGAGGAGCAGGCCGCCGCCACGCCGAACAGGCCAACCAGAAGGGCCACGGCTTCCAGGGCGTAGGTGACCGCAAAGCTGCGGTCAAAGATGCGCATCGAGAGTGCGCGGATCTCATCGGCACTGCGCCACTGCACGGCGCTCAACCGGGGGTCGATCGACTCAAGCGCCTGCGGCAGATCGCGCAGGGCTCGCCCCTCGGCAGGCCAGACGGCAAGATCGGTGATCCGGTCATCGCCGCCGATCGCCACCCAGCGGTGGGCATCAATGGCCAGCGCGCCGTGTTGTCTGGCGTAATCACGCCAGACGCCCACCACGAAGAATCGACCCTGGGGATCGATCCGCAGGGGATCGATTTCGAGTCGGGAGCCAGGTCCAATCGACCATCGGCTGGCCAGGGGCTCGGAGGCCCAGATCGGGATCAGCCCGGGCGGGGCGTCCTGTCGGGGCCCGGTGAGGGGCAGTTCGGCAACCGGAGCGCCAGGATCGGTGTGTCTGACCAGCAGTGCGATCGAAGGCGCGGCCGGGTCGGCCTGAAGCTCAACCGTGCGAAGTCCCTGGACTCGGGCGATGTCCGGATGACTTCGGATCAGGGCCAGCAGGCCGGGGGCCAGTCCGTCGGCCGCGATGCGGTCTGTGGCATCAGGATCCAGGCGACCGTAGAGTGGCGCGGGCAGCACCTGATCGAGCCACTGGCTCACGGATTCCCTGAAGCTGTGCACCATGATCCCCATGGCTGCGGCCAGCGCGACGCTGGCCACGACGCCTGCCAGACCCGCAGCGAGTGCGCCGGGTGTCTGAGTGGCTCGCTGCAGTGCGAGCCAGGCCGGTGGGCTGATCCCGCCCACGCGACCAGCGGCTCGGCGCTCCAGGGCGATCTGCACCAGGCGAGTCAGCCAGCCAACCAGACTCGGCAAGCTGGCGATGCCTGCCACAAGCCAGAGCGCGATCGCGGCATAGGCAGGCAAGGGCAGATCCGCCACCGCGGGCAGGGCCAGCAGGGCGCTGCCCAGAGCAGCCAGGGCAAGGGCAATGAAGGGTCGATCCAGACCCCTGAGCAGCAGGTCATCGCGTGCGCTTCGCAGGCTGCGTGCTGCAGGCATGCGGCCCACGGCCCGGGCGGGCAGCCACGCTCCCGCGGCGCCGGTGAGGATGCCCAGCAGGCCGAACGCGATCAGGCTGAGCGCGTCGAGGTGCAGGCGCGGGCGTACCCCTTCAAAGTAGCCCCCTCCGAGGTCGCCACCCACCAGGCCGAGCACGGTCTGCGCCAGAGCCACGCCTGTCCCTACACCCAGCACCGCCCCCGCAACGCCAAGTGCCAGACCCTGCATCAGAACAGCAGCAACCCGTTGGCGGGCATTGGCCCCAAGGACGCCAAGCAGGGCGAGTTCCGGGGTCTGGCGGGCCACGGCCAGGGCAAGCGTTGAAAACACCAGAAACGCGCCGGTAAAGAGGGCCACCAGTGCCAGGACACTGAGATTGACCCGATAGGCGCGCGAGAGATTGGACATGCGTTCGGTCGCGTCCGTTGCGGTGCTCCAGACCCATTCGTTCTGTCCGAGGGTGTTGAGGGTCTGTTTGAGTGCATCAAGATCGGCACCCGGTGACACGCGCAGATCAAGGCGTGAGAGCTGGCCGCTTCGACCCAGCAGCCACTGTGCGTTGGCCAGATCCATCACCGCCATGGGCACTGCGGCGTTTTCAGGGGGTAACGTGCCCACGATGCGAAGTGGGGTCGGCTGCGCCTGTCCTGGCCACAGCAGGGTCTGGCCAACCCTGAGATTCAGGGCTTTCAGGGCGGCATCGGATAACGCCACGGTGTGGGCTTCAAGCAAGGACCCGGTATCGGCACCCGGCAAAAGGCCAGGGCTGACCTCACCCGCGGCCAGCACATCAACCGCCACGAGCCTCAGCTTGATCCGGTTTCGCTGCGGCTTGTCAGCAGGATCCCCGGAGGTCTTCGCGGCGTCAGCCGTTGCTGGCCCACGCGCATGTGTCGACTCTGCCTCCAGTGCCACCTCGG
>Ga0315905_10001325_pt1 | contig 26586 bp, 18 predicted proteins | sample LakEriMetagenome_5_FD_203522 | JGI IMG/M metagenome (GOLD analysis project Ga0315905, IMG submission 203522) | Freshwater fungal communities from buoy surface, Lake Erie, Ohio, United States - Buoy 4 MA121 | ecosystem: Environmental > Aquatic > Freshwater > Lake | place: USA: Lake Erie, Ohio...
ACATCTTCGTGAGATCCAGCATCAGCTGCCATAACGGTAAAGTAACCAGCTAACCATAATTGGATTAATACCTGAACGAAACATATCAAATATTCTAATTTTTTTAATACCCGACTATTTTTTAATTGTTAATCTTCGTGATTTTGCAACCAAACATACCATTCATTTAATTTTTTTTTCAATTCTCTGATTTTTCTGTTTCTGGTTTTAATTTCATTATGAAGCTGAAAAAATTTCCTTTGATTAAAACCTATTATAATTGTTTGGGTAATAAATATTGATAATAATAGAAATAAAAGAATTATAATAAAAACTCTGTCTATTAATTTTTTTTTTTTTTCTCTATTTTAATACAATAAATAGATAAATTATAAAATAGAAACAATAAAAAAAAAAAAAAAAATGTTTTTAATAAATTTTTCTCAAAGAATTCGATTTGGGCCCTACGTTTCCAAAGATATTTAATTAGTTTTGCATATTCCATTTTTATAATAAAAATGTTTAAAATTAATATATAATTTATCTATTTGCAAGTTATGTTTTATTTCGCTTTTTATTTAAATAAATTACAAAAACAAATCTATTGTCTTAAAAGGAGTTTTATTTAGTGTTAATATAGTATACTAATCTTTGACTAATTTTATTTTATTAAAATGGTTTTAAAATTAAAAAGATAATTTCGAGGTATTTGATTGATAAAAAAATTGAAAAGGTTAAAAAAATCCTCTAAATAATTCCTACCTAGGATTGGAAACTCGGTTTTATATAACACAGAAACTAAATTGAAGTTTCGGTATCATGGATAACGTCGGTTTTCATATTTAAAACCAAACTAACGTAGGTTCTCAAAAAATCGCAAGCAAACTAATTATTCTATTTGAACTAAATTTTTTCAAAAAGGTAAAAAATTAGAAAAAAATTATATCGATAAAATATGATTAGACATCCCCATAAAGTCAACAAATCCTACTAGATTTTTTTATAAAAGGACTATGTATTTTTTCACACAATAACAAAAATATATTGGTTAGTAAGGTTTGTAGTTTTTTTAAACATTTGATTTAAGGGGCCACCTTAAGATTAGTATCCCAAACTAGATTTCAGTTTTTCATTGTAAAAATAACCTTTTAAATTAAATATGAAATTCTCATTTAAGTCTGATATCCGGAAAAGGTTTTCAAAACAATTTTTATGGCTAATAAATTAAAATTTAAACCACAAAGTCAAAACTATTTTATGTTTTATATTATTTTATGTAAATATTTATTAAAAAGGTATTTTTTTAATTATAAAATTTTTAAATGCATAACGACATTTTCTTAAATTTGGCTGTTGAAAAAGTAAGAATTGATTTTGGAGATCTAGTTGCTTCACTTTATCGGGTAATTTCGATAAATAACAATTGTTTTTTGAGTCAATTAGTATATTTACTTCCCCAAGTTTCATATCATACATTGAGGGCTTGTGTTCTTATTCTTTTTCAATTTAATTTAATTGTACTCGAGAACTTTCATAGTTTTAAAACTACTTTTGGTGAAAAATCTCATTCTACTAAAATATCAACAATATTATCTGAAGCTATTTATCGAATAAGATATCCCCGATTTATTGCTTTAATAGAAATGGATTATGGTTTACATGGAGCTTCTGTAATGAAACTTTTATTTAAACAGGGACAAATGTGTCTTTCTGAATTAATCAAAAATTTCCCAAATAAATCAGGAAAGAAAGTAAAAATCGTAGAGGATATCTTGATTCACATGGCCCGAGATAAATTTATCATTAATTCTAATAGATTTTCAAAAATGAGTAAAATTTTAGTTCCATATCTAAAAAAAAATTTTCGAACGATCGTCTTTTTAAAACCAAATTTTAAATCATTATATTCAAGATGGAAAGTTTTTTCGAAAACTTTTAATCTTCGACTTAAATTTAACACATGGTTCTCCCTTTTACAAGAATATCAAAGTTTTCAAACAAAACACCTTATAAAATTTTACATGTCAAGATTTTTTTCTATAAAATCGTCTTTATGTTATGATATTTGGTTTTCAATTGATAGTTTGACGGATTTTTGTAAAGACGGTTTAACTGGTATGGCTCAAAATGAAAAATTTATTTTGGAATCATTTGATAATTTATGTTTCATAAACAAATGTATTAAATTAAAAGGTGGTTTCTTCAAAATTAATTTAATTTATATTGAAATATTTTTTCGAGGGAAAATAATTGAAAATCTCTTTTTCAATCAGTTTGGTAAAAAGTTTGGGTTGATTTTAAAAATAATGGCCTCAAAAAAATTTTTTGAAGAAAAAGAGTTATCGGAAAAGAGTGGGATAAATAGATTTAAGATTAAAACAATTCTATATAATATGCATCGGTTGGGTTTTGTTTTTATAGAAGATTTTAAAATTTCTCGAAAAGATTCCAAAATCCCAAGATTATGGAAAATAGATTTGACATCAATTACCAAAAAAGTAATTCTAACAACTACTAAAAGTCTTTATAATTTACTATTACGTTTAGAAAATTACTCTTGGATAATAAAAAAGATTCTCGATAAACCTCAAAAAGAAAATTTTCATACCCTAGACAAAAAAAAAGGAATAATTTTAAAAAAAATTAATACACTAGTAGGAGCTTTTATACGCATTGATGAAATTCTAAATTTAGTTTATATCTAATTTTTTTCTGAAGAAAATTTAAGACACAAAATCTAAAAAATTCCTAACTTAACTTTTTATTAATCACTCGCTTGACAAAAATAACAATTTCTGATTAAACATCTTTCTATGATTTAGATAAAAGTTAAAAAAAATCGGAAGATAAAAAATTTTTTTTTTTATTTGAATTTAAAAAAGGTGTTAAAATCCATTCAATTTTTTGGTTTTTCTTATTTAATATGTCTAGAGTTATTTTAAATGGCTGAAGATCAAAACTCGGACTCAATTTCCTCAGAATAAAATTTTTTTTACCATATCCCGTTTTTTCATTCCAATAGTGTCCAAAAAGTATGAGATTTTTAAATCCTGTAAATGTTACTATGCGTTTCGAGTTCAAACTAGTTGGAGGAAATAATGAACCCAGAACTTTTGTTATTCTTTGACCCAGAATAGAATTCAGATTATCAAAGACAATATTAGGTAAAATTGAATTTATTTTTAATTTTTTTTTATTAATTCCAAACAAAACGTTAGACAATGTAAAAAATAAAGTTGGACCGGAAGGTAAATGTGAAATTACCAATGAACTCGGTTTACCGCGATTCTCATAAACTATAATTAAATTTTTTACTCCCTGGAGTAAACAAAAAGATACTAGAGATACTAGAAATTCAGATCCTCTGTTTATTTTTTGCGAATAAGGAAAAATTACCTCTAATTCCTTCAAAAATTTCACTAATTTTGAAGATGGGGATCTCGATGAAGTGAGATAAATTTTTTGCATTTTTTAGACAATGGTTTGTTTTTAAAAAAATTTATAATCAAAAGTATAAAAAAATTAAAGCATTAAAAATTAAAATTTATTTTTTTGTTAAAAATAATAAATTTTAATTTAACAAAGAATTAATGACGATATCAAGTAAAATTAAAATAAATTTGGATAGGTTATTGAAAGAAATTATACCTAAGGATACAAAGGTTACTCGAGAAGCAATAGTTTTAATTAAAATTTTAGTTAAAGAATTAATTGAAAAAGTATCTCAAAATTCTAGCCTTTTATATTTGATATATTCAAAACATCTATTGACCCAAGAAGATGTATGTAAAATAATCTCTAAATCTGGACTAGGTAGATATGTATTAGAAATAGATGAGGAGTTAAAAAAATGTGCAAAGGAAGAGTATGAATTAAAAAAATTTTCGAAATGATTCATTTTTATAAAATCTCATCAAATATTTTTGAAAATAAATTACCGATAATTTAAATTTAGTAATTTAATCCACTTCTTCAATTTTTGGCCCTGTATTTGTACCCTCATTTTCTGAATTTTGACCTGCATTAAAATCACCCATATTAGGTACTGAACCTTGCTGATAGATTTTTGTCATTATTGGGTTAGCTAAATTTTTCAATTCATTTTCTTTTTCTTCATATTGTTCTTTTTCTAAATCTTCATTTTTTTCAATAAAATTTAAAATTTCTGATATTTTATTTTCAATTTCTTCTTTCTCGTTTTCAGAAATTTTACCCTTAATTTTTTCGTCTTTAAGCGTGTTTTTAATGTTATACGTATAGTTTTCAAGACTATTTTTAGCCTCTATCTTGAGTCTGGTTTTTTCATCTTCATTTTTAAATTTCTCTGCTTCTTCTACCATTCTTTCAATATCCTCTTTACTTAGTCGACCCTTATCATTTGTAATTGTGATCTTACTAGATTTTCCGGTAGATTTTTCAGAGGCCGAAACATTTAAAATTCCATTTGCGTCGATATCGAACGTCACTTCAATTTGAGGTTCTCCTCGGGGCGCAGGTGGTATTCCGGTAAGTTCAAATTTACCTAAGATATTGTTATCTTTTGTTCTTGAACGCTCACCTTCAAAAACTTGAATTAATACACCAGGTTGATTATCTGCATAAGTCGAAAAAACTTGAGTTTTTTTAGTTGGAACTGTGGTGTTTCTTTTAATTAAAACTGTCATAACACCTCCTGCTGTTTCAAGACCAAGTGATAGAGGAGCAACATCCAGCAATAATAAATCTTGCATTTTTTCAGAAGTGTCACCAGATAAGATGGCAGCTTGGACTGCTGCTCCATAAGCAACCGCTTCATCTGGATTTATATTTTTACAAAGTTCTTTCCCGTTAAAATAGTCAATAAGAAGTTGTTGAACTTTTGGAATCCTTGTTGAACCACCCACTAAAACTACATCATGGACTTCAGATTTTGATATTTTAGAATCTCTTAAAACCTTTTCAACAGGATCAAGAGTGCCACGAAATAAATCCATGCATAGTTCCTCGAATTTCGCTCTTGTAATTCCTGAATAAAAATCAATACCATCAACAAGCGAATCTATCTCAACGGTCGTTTGAGTTGTTGAGGATAATGTTCTTTTCGCCCGTTCACAGGCAGTCCGTAATCTCCTTAAAGATCTTGCATTAGTTGTTACATCTTTTTTAAATTTTCTTTTAAATTCTGAAACAAAAAAATTGACTAATCTGCTATCAAAATCTTCTCCTCCAAGATGTGTATCTCCTGCCGTAGCCTTTACTTCAAAAATACCTTCTTCAATTGTTAATAATGAAACATCAAAAGTTCCTCCTCCCAAATCAAAAATTAAAACATTTCGTTCAGCCTTCGATCCTGAGTTTTTTTTGTCGAGACCATAAGCAATTGCAGCTGCAGTAGGTTCGTTGATTATTCTAAGAACGTTTAATCCAGTAATAGCTCCGGCATCTTTAGTAGCTTGTCTTTGAGAATCATTGAAGTAAGCTGGTACAGTTATTACGGCATTCTTAACTTCTTTTCCAAGAAACGATTCAGCAATTTCTTTCATTTTTAATAAAACCATAGCAGAAATTTCTTCAGGGGCAAAAACCTTCTTTTCTCCCTTCACTATAACTTCGATTGCTGGTTTATCACCGTCTTTACACAATACTTTGAAAGGAAAGTGTTTAATATCGTCTTGGACTGCAGAATCTTGAAATCTTCTTCCAATCAACCGTTTAGCATCAAATACGGTATTATGAGGATTCATTGCAACTTGATTTTTTGCAGAATCACCGATTAGTCTTTCAGTTTCAGTAAAAGCTACATAAGAAGGTGTGGTACGATTACCTTGATCATTTGCTATAATTTCTACTCTATCATGTTGCCATATTCCAACGCAAGAATAAGTGGTTCCGAGATCTATTCCAATTGCACCGTTTAATATATTGGATGCCATTTATAATTATAAAAGAATTTTCTAGAATAAATTATTTAGTTTTTTAAAAATAAATTTTAATATTTTTAATTTATTAGTGATTTTGAAGTTCTTGAGGAGTAAATTTTTATCCATAAAAAAACATTTTTGCAATCTTCTTCTTCTTTAATAAATTTTGCCCAAAATTTTCAAGTTGAAATTTTATCATATTTTCTAAATTGGATGAAATTTTTTTTTTAAAAACTTAACATGTTTTTGTTAATCTTCTCAATCCTAATCTTTTCCACTGACCAATGATTAAAAAAAATGCAAAAATAGTTTTAAATATTCGGTGGACTTTTATGATTACCTTAAAAAAGAAATATACTTTTTTTTTATAAAAGAAAAAATTAATATATAATTAAAAATAAAAAAATCATGAAAAAAGTTACTATTTTCACTTTTCTTTTAGTTTGGAATTTGGGGATTTAAATTAAAAATTAAAATTTGTTTTCAAAATAAGAGATAGAAATTAACTGGATATGATAATTAATGAAAATAAAAAAAACTTCAAATTATGTATTATTGAAATTAGTTAAAATTTGAACCAAAATATATTGATTAAAATCAAATATCTGTATATTCTTTTCAATAATCAATTGCTTAAAAATGGAAAAATAAAATTAACAATTTTATTGGGAAGATTTTCTTGATCCTTTATATTTAAAAAAACAATTTAACACCATTTTTTTTTTCAAATTTTGAAATGAGTAAATAAAAGTTTATTTAATTTATAGTTTTTTATTTTTTTAAATTATATAATGGGTACGGGGTAAGTTTTAATAATTAGTTTGTCACCACTTTTCAAATAATTTGGAATTTTAACTAACTTTTTTTAATAGAAAACCAAGAGGAATTCAAGCAGCAAGAAAATTAAGAAACCATCGGAAAAAACAACAGTGGAATGATAAGCGTTATGCCAGAAAAAATTCCCTTAATGCCTTAAAAGCCGATCCAATGCAAGGTGCATCTCATTCTAAAGGTATTGTCGTGGAAAAAATTGGAATAGAAGCAAAACAACCTAATTCAGCAATTAGAAAATCTGTACGAGTTCAGTTGATAAAAAACAGCAAAAAAATAGCAGCTTTTGTTCCTAACGATGGTTGTTTAAATTTTATAGAAGAAAATGACGAGGTATTAATTTCTGGGTTCGGACGAAAAGGGCATTCCGTAGGGGATATTCCTGGTGTAAGATTTAAAGTTGTTAAAGTAGCCGGAGTGGCTTTGATTGCTTTATACAAACGAAAAAAAGATAAACCAAAAGCTTAAATTAAATAATTTACTCTCAATATGGTCTTTAACTCAAATTCTAAAAAAAAATAAAATTTTTACATAAATTATATAACCAATATTTTTTCTTTTTTTTTTTATTTTGAAATTTATTAAATAAAAAAATACTAATAAAAAATACCAAAAAATAAATTTATATTTTTATGATGAAAAAAAAAAGCATATTTTTGCAAAAAAAAACCATTTTCAAGGATTTGGTAAAATATAAACAAAATATTATTTTTTATCCAGATATTAAAATCAAAGATTCACACAATTTTTTATTAAAATTAGTTGGAAAATTATTTTTAAACAAATGGAAATTTTCCATAAATTATTTTTCGACCGGAAATATTTTTTGTATTAGTTCTTTTAAGTTACTGGGTTCTTTGAAAAACAAACAAATTAAAATAAAAGTAATAGAAAATAATTTAGAAAATAAAGAAGAATTGAGAGAATTTTTAATATCCATCAGTAAAAATTATATATTAAATGATTTTGAAAACGAAAAAAATAATGGACCTTGTGTTTTAATTATTTTCCCCAACCAAACTTTCTTGATCCAATTAATTAGAAAATTTTCTCAACGAATAAAAAAAAAGATTGCGAGTAGTCTGGGAAAAAAAAATTATAACACAAATAAAACAAAATTTGGGGTTAAGTTAAAATATGGAAAATTCATTATGCCTGCTGATCATAGAAATAATTTTAAAGATGGGGAAATATGTGACATTATCGTTTACGGTAAAATAAAAAATAAATGTATAGAATTTTCAAAAAGTTTTGCATGTTGCAATATTGTATTTACCACTCTTGCCGCCATAAAAAAAAAAAAAAAAAGCCTGATTAGGTTTTTAAAAACCATTAATATTTGTTGGATTGATTCTCTTGACATTATTCTGATGCAAAATCTTGAAAATTTTTTTTTTTTTATGAAAAATTTGATTAAAATAAAGGGTTCTTTTATCAATCTTAATGTGACAACTTTATTTGAAATTTTTATAATTTCAACTAGAATATGTGATTTTTGTTTAAAATTCTTTTCTAGTTTATCATTTTCTGGATCTTTTGTTTCAAAATTCTACAAAAAAATTTTAACTATTGGAATAGTGGTTTTTTCAAAAAAATACGAAATCAAGAAAAATAGTAAAAACAACAAAATTGCTTTTTCACCACCATTTAGGTCATTTGAATTTAAAATATCTGAAATTTTTCAAATTAAAGGGACATTCAATTTATTAATATTCTCGAGAAAATATTCCGAAATAATCCCTATCCGAAACATTCTACAAAAAATTAAAAAAAGAACTAATTTGAAAATTATACTTTTTAACGAATACATAAAAAATTTGGACAAAACCCCTCCTGAATTAAAGTTAAAATGTGCACTTAAAGAGGTTACTTTAATTACGGAAAAATGGTTTTTATCCACAAGATATTTATTCAATGAACATAATTGGATTTATTTTCACACTTTTCCTGATAATAAAGAAATTTATTATGAACTTTTAAGACAAGTTAAGTTTTAAATTAAAACAAAATAATGTTAGGAAATATTTATGGTTATAAAATGGTTTAGATATTGAAATGGTTTTTCAAATTAACTAGGTAAATCTTTTTATTTAAAACCATTTTACTCTAACATTTTAGGGATTAATTAAAAACTTTTGATGGAAAAATTGCTTTTCTACAAATCCCTTGCCCAGAAATTTTACATATCCTTATGATTCCGCTACTGTTACAATCTCTCTGAATGGCTAGTGAAACTGATTTGACTATAAATTGTTCAGAATCTTGTTCTTCCATATTTTCTTCATAATTTGCATCGCAAAAAGAATTAATAAAAATTGAACCGCTGCCTGAAGATAAAAAAGGGGTTGAAATAATTGTCCCTCCTTGGATAATTGCATAGATTTGTCCACCGTGAATATTATCCCAACCAGCACATATTATACCACAGTTAAGGTTAGTTTTATTTTTATAACAAATATTTCTAAGTAATTGGGCTACAGCTCTAACTTCTAAAGGTTTTTCTCTTTCAAGATGTTCTTTTAATAGGGTATTTTTGACCAAATCAATAATATTTTGTGTATCAGATGATGAACCTGATCTCAAACATATTATATTTTTTGAAATGGTTGTTATCTTATTTGCTGTTCTATTAGAAATATAAAAACCAGAACTTGTTTGGGAATCAGAGGCCACAATGACTCCATTTTTGTTACAAATTGCCATTAACGTGGTACCCATCTATTTTAGTTTTTTTAGAAATTGTTTAAAAATTTTTCCTAATTTTTTCTAATTAAGATTTAATAATTTCAAAATAGATATATTAATATTACTTAAAATTTTAATTAAATTTGGTTAAATTATTAAGAAACTCAATTTTATTTTTTGCGCGTTTGATATTTCCAAGACGTTTTTTTGCATATTTTATTGCTTTTTTTTCTTTACCAATTTTTAAGAAATTTAGGATGGTTCTTTCATAGGGCACAACTCCGATGATTTCTTGAAGAATGTTTTTAACTTTTTTTCTAAGAGTAGTAGCCCCCGTTTTTTTCGTATCATTTTTTCTTTTTGTATTTTTTGACATAATTATAATATAAAATTAAGTAATTTAACTATAAGTTTATTTGCATATTTATTTAAAATAATATTTTCTTATGCTTTCATATAAAAGAATGTTAAAATAATTCGTAATAAAAATTTCAATAAATTCATCGGATATTAATCTTAGCGTCTCAAATTCGAAACAATTAAAAAATTTATTTTAGGAAATTAAAAAACTTTTCATTAGCATTATTTTAAAAATATTCAAAAAACAAAATTTTATTAGTATTTAATGATTTGAAAATTTTTTTCTCAAGAAAAGTTAACAAAATTTCTTTTTTTAAAATTTTATATTGAAAATAAAATATAAATTTACGAGGGGCTCCTTTTTTTTTATTTCGCAAAATTATATAAAAATATTTATTATTTTCGGAAATAGGGAGGAAATTTTTCAATTAAAAAATTTTTTTTTTTCAAATATTTATTAATTAAAAAAAGACCCAATTTAAAAAATACATTCAACGACAAATATATTTTTACAAAAAAGTTTTACAAGAATTTTATGGGAAACCTAAAATTTTAATTGTAAAACATTTTTATTTTGCAAAGATTTTCTGTCGAATAAATTATCTAAATAGTTTTTTATTAATGACACCTCATATCTTATATTGGAAATATTAATCAAATTATGATTTGTCTAAATTTTTCGTTTGATATTTTATGACTTTTAAACGGGTAGTTTAAAAAAATTCATAAAAGAAAAAAACATAATTCAAAATTTACCTAATGTTTAAAATTTATAAAAATTTTTCCCTTAAAATTAAAATTCGTTTGTTCATTACACGTAGGTTTAAAAATTTTATATAAAACAATGAAAAATAAAAATTATTAGACAAAAAATTTACATATACCTCTAGGTGTTTAAAGTTGTTTATACAGAAAGAAGATTTTTTTTTGTGTGTATTCATATAGAAATTAGGAAATTTTACATTTTTAATCGACCTTCCGGAATTTTTAAAATTTTATTTTTACTGTAAAAAGTAATTTTCGGCAGAGAAAAATTTATTCAGGAAAACATAAATCGATTTTAGTAATTTTTGTCTGATAAAAAAGTAAATATAATCAAATGTTCTCATCAGAAATCAAAGAAATTTTAGCATCTGAAATATGTAGAAAAACGGCAAAAAACTTGATGGAAGATTTTAAAAAGATAAATGAGCCATGGAAAATTTGCACCGAAGAAGGGGGATTAATTCAAAATTTTGGGGAGGAAGCTGGTAAAATATATAAAGAATTAACTGATATTTTTGATATTGAAACCAAACTTTTTAAAAATTCTAAGTCATATTTATCTTATAGAGCGGTATTCTCAGAAAATTTGATGTTTCTTCTAGGTGAAATTTATGAAAAACTAGTATCTAAACTTAAGGAGTTTTCATTTCAGAGTTTTAGAGAGGCGATTTCAGTAATGCAAATTTCAAATAATATTGATATGGATATAAAATCCTCCATAAAAGTAATTGAAAAATACTATACTACCCGGGCCAAATTTTTAACACCCTTTTTTATAGGGAATTCTTGGATTCTTGAAAAAGAAAAGAAAGAACTCCTAAGTGGTATAAGAGAAATTGCTACAGAAAGATTACAATTAGCTCGATTACAAGGTGTTTATCTTCAAAAATCTCGGAACCCAATATCCCTCTCCTTTCACTACCTTCATCCACACCCTTTTGGTAAAGATTTACGTTTGGATAGCTTTACATCCAATGATTCTTTTGATTTTAACCCAGAACCTTCAAAAAGAGCGGGTTTAATGAGACAATTCGTTGAAACTAGTGGAAACTCAACAAAATTTAAAATTGCAGAAGATGATAAAAACCAACCTTTAGATGATCTCGTTTATCACAAAGAAGCTATTAAATTATTTAGCGAGGAATAAGAACAATTACAATAAAAATTTTTTACCACATAGTACGCAATTTGAAAAGGTTGACCTAAACATTCCGGAACATGAACCACACCTTTTTAAAACCCTGTCCATTAATACACTTTGTTTTATTATTGTAGGTTTAACATCAATGGCTTTAATGAAAAATTCTTTGTTAAATTTATTTAACCAAAATAAATTCGATAAAAGTTGGAGGAACTTATTGCAATAAATAATTTTTATTAAGTTTTCATCAGGTTCTCCATAAAATCCGTTTGAAAAATAGGCCAAAAACCTTAAAATTTGGTATTTTTTTCCAAAAGCTAAAAAGTTTAAACAACAATTTAGTTTCTTACACATATTTAAATTTATCCCAACATCTGGTTTATCCAATAAAAAATGATTTTCAGAGATTAAATTAAAAATATTCGCTTCAATTGGTCCTAATTTTTTCGATAAAATATAAATGATGAAGAAGATTGAATTAAAATTATTTGATGTATTTTTTAGGACAAAAGAAGTTTTAAAAATTTCAGCTTCCTTGTGAATTCTTTGCATTCTATAATTCTCTTCCCAAATTTTTAAAATAATTTTCACATTTTTTTTTATCCTCGACTCGTGTGACTGTGAATCCTGGAAATATTGTGAAAATGAAACAGGAGAACCATTTAAAAATAAAAATAAAAAAAAATTCTTGGGGTAAATTTGATAATTTAATTTAATAAAATTAACAATTTGTTCGATAATTCTTACCCTAAAATAATTACACAATTTGGGTTTTTTAAACCACTTCTTTTTTAAAATTTTAAGTGTTTTTTTTTTGTAAATTTTCCAATTTAAAACCAAAAAGGACATAGGTTTCTTTTTATTCATTTTTGTTTCAATATTATTCATTTTTGTTTCAAAATATAATCAAGTTTATATATATATTTTGTAAAACTAATAATACTACATAATAATAAGTTTTTTGCAAAATAAGATATTTTTTGTTGGTCTTTAATATAATTTATGCTTTTTTTTATTTTATAAATTGTTTTTAATTGTTTGATTTTATAAAAATTATGAGACACATAATTTTAAAAAAAAAATTTTAAAAATCAAATAAAAATGATACTTGGTTCTGAATTAAATTTAAGTTTCTTGAGTCAAATCATTAAAATGAAAAAAAATAGAATTTAATTTAAATCAAAATAATTATTTTATCCAGAAATTTGATTTAACAAAAATTTTTGCTCTTAAAATTTTCAATTTTTTTCCTGTGAAGAATAATGAAATCCAATTATATCTTAACGAAAAGCAAATTTAATACTTCTTTTTGACAATGAGCTTTCTTTCCAATCAACAGTTTCTTCAAACTCATGCATGAGTTGTTTTGATAATTCAATCAATTCTCCAACAAAACTTTTCGTTAAGCTTTTAATTGCTATAATCAAAGGATCAGATGAATTGATATTTTTAAGGAAAGAATTAAAATTTACTAGTATTTTTTTGATTTTTTCTTTTTTAAAATCCGATTTACGGTACAGTCCATATCGAAAAGATTGTGAACTATCTAAAACTTGCATTTTTTGGTACTCATATTTTTGATTTTTGAAGGGTTTTTTCTGATAATAAACCTCCTTATTTTTTTTAATACACATATAGAATTTTTAGGTTTTTATTTAATTATTAAACTAGATATTTTGATGATTTTTTTTCGAATTACGTCTTTTCATACAGATAATTTTTTGGTTGAATAATAATAAAAACGTTGAAGCAAACCTTACAAGAGGGTCTGTTTTTGTTAAAAATGTTTTTTTAATTAATTTCATTTAAAAAACTATCTAATTTCAAAAAAAAACTTTAATTAAATTATAATTTTAAGAAAAATTTGCGATTAGACAGGTAATTTTTTGTAGATTTTTTATCGTATCAATCGAACTTTCGCCTTTCCATACAAAAGATTTTAATTTTTTTGGTTGACCGTGATTATTTTTAATTTGGTTAAATTTAGAAATTATGATAAAATTTTCAAGAATAAAACTTCTAATTTTTAAAAGTTTTTCGAAAGTTGATAAAAATTTATTAGATTCACTTTTCGTCCTTTTAAAATTAATTGATTGGAAGTCATTAACCTTTGAAAATATTATTGATGTTAAATCAGGTTCTAAAGGGGGTAAAGAAGTTATCCTAATTTTGAAGGTCCCATTCGAATAATTTTTTATTGTTTTTTGCGCGCACCCAACCACCAAGCTTATTAAATCTATTTTTGTTCTATTTGTCTTGTATGAAATTCTTTCAACATCACGCAAATGGTCTTTGGATTTTGAAGAAATTACCGTCAAACAGGTAGGACAACAATATTGTCTAATCATCCAATTTTGTAAACAAACAATGTGAAAAATATGACCACAATGAAGTTTTTTAGATGTTTCGGGAGTTATATCGTCCCTACAAACAATGCAAAGGTGATCAGAAAGATTTTGCAATTCTTCCTCAGTAGGAGAACTCATTGAATTATTAAGATTTATCGTCATTTTTCTAAATCGATTTAATTCTGAAAAATTTTCAATCAATTCTTTAGTAGATTGAAAAATTCGGGTACAAACGTAAAATTTGAAAATTACCTTTTTAGTCAAACCAAGATTCATCAGTGATAATAAATGAGAAATACTTAGTAAAGAAAAAATAACTATCCGTAAATAAAAGCAATGTAATTGGTTGTAATCAATTTTTTGGAATATTGAACTGAGAAGCGAAAAAAATTTATTTACAGCTAAACCTTTTAAAATTAAAGCTATTGAAACTATTTCAGAACTAACGACACAGTTTGCTAATCTCCGCTTACTGAAATGTATGTGAATTTTTGATAAATATATTTCAAAGTTTATTGTGAATAAAAAAGAAGTTAAATTTACCCATTCGTTTGTAAAAGAGAGTGTTCCTTTGTTTACCTCTAAGGTTCTAAAGTTTTGGATCCAAAGTAAATGAAGATTTTTGATCAATAGAGACAGGGCAAAATAAAAAGAAGAGTTTAAAGTGAATTGCCTTTTGCAAAAAATCACTATCATGATATATTCAACGATTGAATTCCATAAACTATTGATAAAAGATTCTAACTCAAATATATTTTTCATATTTTCACATATTAAAATAAGTTGCTCTGAAAAAAATCGATTTTCAAAATTAAAATCTTCCATTAATCCAGATTTAAAATTTAAAATCAAATTAAAAGAAAATAAAATTAAGGTAACACTAATAACATCTCCTTTTCCATAATAATATACAAGTTCATTCATTGTAAACAATCTTAGTCCTCTAAGACCTTTAATAATCCCCCATAAAAAACAAATTGTAAAAGACAAATTGTAAAATAATTTGATAATTGTAATGACCATTTTTAATTCTTAATTTTAAAAAAAATGTGTACACAAACTTAAAATAATTAATATATAAACTTTAATTATGTTTGAAAATTCTAACCTTATAAAAAAACTTTCAATTAAAAAAATTAAGATAGTAATATCTTCTATAATTATTCTCTTAAATGGTTTTATTTGGAATTCAAACGTTGAAAGATGTTATGCAGAAATTTCAGGGCAAAATTTTTTATTAACTAAACCTTCCACTATCAAGTGTTGCGGATTTCAGATTTTATCGCTCAATTCGTGGAAAAAAAACTCAAGCTTCTCTTGGTCAGCTCTGCAAACATTTTTCAAACATAGAGGGAAGAAAACTTTTAAAGAAACTACTAGAAAATCCCGTAAAGTTATTAAATCGAATCGATCACTAAACCAATTTTCTTCTTTAATTGAAAAAATTTCAGAATTGAGGAAATGTAGAATAAATCCAAAAATTCAATTAGAAAATGTTTTTCTTTCTGGGGTAAAATCTTTTCTCTTGAAGAATAATTTTTCTAAAGATTTTTCCCTAGAGGATATAACCAACAATACATTTTATGTTTTAAAAGGTAATACATTTAACAAGGATAGTTTTCGAGGAGAGGAATCTTCACAATCTCTGGTAAATTATTTACCGTGTTTAAACTCTTTAACTGATAATTATATGAAAATCACTTCCGATATTGGTAAAGGTTTCACAAAGATTATGCTTTTTTCTGGAAAAGGTTCGCCGTTTTATGAAAAAATTTTAGGTATTGAATATTCCGGTGGTTACAACGTTTTAATAAATTCTTTAAAAGCTTCAGAAATTCTAATTAAAGATATACGAAGGCACCTTGGTAAAAAAAAATTTTCAAAAAAACGAAACAAAAAAGCTAAATTTTGTAAGGTCACGAACAATAAAAAAGGATTTGGATTAAAAATTTTTAATTTTGGACAAGATATAAAAAAAAAAACAATTTCAAGGGACAAATTTAAGATGGAAAACCGGTTATGGAATAAAATTTTTGATTCGGAACTCCCCGAAAAAGTTATTAAAGTGAATAACTTCATTTCAAAAACAGTTAGAAATTCTAACAATAATCAGAGAAAAATCGACAATTTTTTGTCAGACAATTCAATCACCATTTTGGATTCCATTAGGTTTAAACAATATACCTATAAAAACTACCAATCTAAATTTAAGGGTTTTAAATATTTTTTCAACAAATCATTAAAAATTAGGAAAAAAACAATAAAATCGAGTAAATCCATTTTTCTACAACACCTCCAAAAATGGCTGTCTTTCAGGAAATTCCAAAAAAAAAAACGTTTGTTATCATTTTTTAATTCCAAAAATAAAATTATTAAAATAGCTAGAAATATTAGAACTATTAATTCTATTAAAGTACAAAAAACAAAAAGTTCAAAATTATGGGAAGCAACTAAAATTGTTAAAACATTTAATTTACATAATCTTTGTCGAACGGATAAAGGTTTTTATTTTAAAAAAAAAGTTTGCTCATCATCATTTCCCTTAAAATATCACCTTTTTAATGATAAAGTCAAATTTAATAGTTCTGGAAAAAAATTAATTCAAAAAAATCTAAAAAAATTTTTGACTAGACTTATTTATCTTAATAATAAACCCTTAGAAAAATTTTCAAAAGACAAAATGGAAATAAATAGTTTGTTTTTCAAAGAAAACCTAAAACTGTCAAAAAAATTCCAAAACATAGATTCCACGAGTTTTTCTATTGAAAAAAAGAGTGATTTTAAGTCGTTACTTACAAAAACTTTGGGGGAAATTAAGAAAAAAAAAGAATGGAATTTTGAAGTTTTTAATTTTTCATCAGGGTTGAGCACTATAAAAACCGAAGATTGGAAAACATCCGTTTCACTCCTTAATAGAATAAAGTCTTTTAAAAATTCAAGAACGCTAAATTTACTTGGTAATGTTTTCCGTTTTGGGCAAGAGTTACCTAAATCAATCGTCAAATCTCAGAAATTTCATAATAGATCGGCTCAACTAGGAAATACAAAGTCCCAATCAGTTTTAACTATTTATCTCACAAAAGGTTTAGGGGTTAAAAAAAATAAAAAGGGTGCTTTCTTAATTATCAGCAAAAGAGCTCAAAAAGGTATTCCCCGTGGTGTCTACAATTTAACTACTATGCTAAAAAATGGGGTTGGAGTTAAAAAAGATATACTAAGGGCTCTTAAAATTTCGGAATTCTCAAAGCAATTAAAACGAAAAGGAAGGAGATCTTACAAACGACATAAAAAGGTTAATAAATGTGGATTTTTTAAAATATTTTATTCTTTTATCCGTCGTCCATCGGAAATCAAAACAATTAATTTTTATATGGAATCTTTCATTTCTCCGATTACTTCAGCCCTCAGTAGTTTTATTTTTGAAAATTCTCAATTGATTTCTTCAAGTATCAATCTGATAAATATCTCAGAAAAACAAGGATCCTTTATCAGTGGAAAAAAATTACAAAACCTTTTTTTAGAGAATCGTCAACAATATCTTTTCCACGAAACTTTAAAAGGATCTGCAAGCACTTTTTCTGGAGATTTTACCGAATTGACTTTTAAACTGAGTATGGGGATTGGATTTGGAATAGATTATTTACTCCTAAAAAATATTTCGAATTATAAATTTTTTAGAGGGAACATTTTTCATAAAATTAAAATTATTCAAAATGTTAGTTCTATTTTATTTTATCAATTGAATTATAATATGTTTAAGTTGTATATTCAATTTTTAAATCTAATAGTAACATTTTTTATTAAAAAATAAAAATTTGAGGAAATTGATTATATAAAATAAAATAAATATATTTTTTAATCTTATCGATTTTTTTATATCAGTTTAAAATTTTTCCTGGCATTATTTTGTTAATTTGTTGGTAAATATATAAATAAACGCAAATTTCTTTAAAACTGATGGGAAAACAAGATTTCGAAGAAAATAAAAAATATCAAATAGATTCTGTAAATATTTTTTTACTTTTTAGATTATTTTTCATAAGAAAACCTGTTTCGATCAGTATTTTTAAAATAATCATGAAACCCGTTAGTATAATTTTATTCAAACTACAGATAAGAAAATTTTTTAGGAAAAAACTTGTAAAAATTTTTTTGGAAAAAAGAAAAAGATTTCATATTAAACTAAATTTTCGACAAAAACTAATTAAAGATCTTTACAGAATTCGATTGATTTTTCCTGAAACTCGTTTTAATTTTTTTAGATTTTTCCCTTTTACTAAAGACCAATCAAACCATGGAAACCTTACTATTAAATCTTATGGAGACGATGGTGGGGTTTTTTTTCAAAAAAAAAAAAGTTCTTCTGGGTATTTTCTAGGTCTTCAAAAATTGATTATATTGAAAGTTTTAAAAACTATTAATTATTTTTATTCAGATAAAAATGTAATTCAATACCTTTCTTTTTCTAAATTCTGTTTCACCCCCTTTTTTTTTAAAACCTCAATTTTTTTGAATTTTCTGGAAAAAAATTTTTCTAAACTTTTTTTCCAGAAAATTTATTTCAAAAACTGTTTTTACCAGCTTTTTGAAATAAAGGATTATAAGGTTCCAATTTTTTTCGATTTAAAATTTGAGACTACTTACAATACTCTATTATATCTAAATCAAAAATTCAACAATTTTAACTTAAAGTTAACGCATAGTTATGAAAGTTATTCAATTAATTTCAACCTTTTTTTATTTTGTGAATTTGGTTCATTTTTTACACCTAGAATTTCTGATAAAATGTTTTTTAAGCTCCATAGGCTTTATTTTTTTCAAAAAAGAATTTCTTTTCCAACAAATTTTTTAAAAAAAAAGATTTGCTTAAACAAAAAAAACCTTTTTAAAATAATCATTGAATCTAACTTTAGAGTTTATGCTTATAAAAAAAAAAAAACAGAAATTGATGTTCTGGAACAATTTTCAGAAACATTATATCATTTGCCTAATCTTTTTGTGGGAGATTTAACAGTAAAATCTATGAACAAAGCCCTGAAGAATGGTGTATCTGGAGAAAATATCTTATCGTTCCTCCAAGATAATTTGCACCAAGTATGCAAAAAAATACCAAAAAATGTAATAGAACAGATAAAAATTTGGGATTTAGAGAAAAAAAAAAATTTCATCTGTCAAGTGATATTGGCTTCAAATATGGGTAAAATAGGTTTAAAAAATTTTAAAAACAAATCAAATCAATCTATAACGGTACATAAGAGAAAAAACATCAGAATTTTAATATTTGAAAGACCCGTTTAACTATTTAGATCCTTGGCTTGATTCAATAATATATGCTATGTTATTGCATCTTATCAATATTTGCCCTAGATCTCCTATATATTTACCATTAATCCATTCTTCAGTTTCATTTAAACTTAAATTCATATAAGAATCAAACGTCTGAAGTATCCCATAATAAAGCATCCCCCATTTGAGTTTAACTTTTACAAATTTTCCTAATGAATTTTTTAAATATTGGTTAGGATTAATTATTTCCATTAGCAACATGGCGCAGCGGTTAGCGTGCTGGGCCCATAACCCAGAGGTCCGAGGTTCGAAACCTTGTGTTGCTAAATTAATTGAATTTCTTTTTGATGTTCTAGAATGCTATTAAGAAAATATAAAAAATTTTCATTTAAAATGAATTTTTATGTTTAAGATTTTTTATTTATTTTTTTTAAATAAGTTTGCTCTCGGTGGGATTTACCTTCGAACCCACGACCCCGGGCTCATAAGACCCGTGCTCTGACCAACTGAGCTACGAGAGCTTTATGCTAAACCCCTTCCGAAATATATATCATCTATTAAAAGTAATTGAATTAATAAAAAACATACTGTAGTAAAAATATGTTTTTTAGTGGAGTAGGAATCTAAATTAATAGTATTTTTCATAATTAACTCTTCCTGATAAACTTTAATGCATTTGGATAAATTATCTATTTTTAATCCAGAATTTTCAAACAAGGTTTTTGGAATTGATGCAATTGCATTAGCTACTGCTCGAACTCCGTATTTTTTTTTTCCAGGAATTTTCGTTGAAAAAGTTAATAAATGTTGTTGAAGCATTAATTCTATACCTCCGGCCCCTCTTAAAAATCCCCTATCTTGAATTCCTAATTTCAAAGTTTTAATAGCATTATAGATTGAAGTTTCAATTTGTTTTCTGATGAAACTACTACGCCCTTTTACTATAATAGTGCCGGAAAAAGGATTAGATACATTTTCAAAGAAGGTGTATTTTTCCTCACCGATTATTTGTTCGTAAACAATTCCAGAAAATCCCAGAACGTTAGAATTTAGATTGTGAATGGAATTTATGGGAATACAATTACATAATAATGCAATTCTTTCCAGATTTTTTCTTTTTGCTCTCCGAATACCTAGAATACCCTCCTTCGATAAAAGATCAAGTGAAATAGGATCTATTCCTTTCTGGTTTATTAAAACAAAGCCACGATTTTTCCCCATACAAACTGATCTTTTTAATTGGATTATATTTTTCACTCTTTTGTCAATTAATTCTCTTTCATTTAAAGAAATTTTTTCTCGATCTTCAATTGAATCATAATTTATTGTAGAATTTGTTGTTGGTCGTTCGTATTCTAAATTAACATTGCACAATAGAATAAATGCATTATGGATTATTTTGGGCATATCAGGATGTCTTGCCCCATGGTCCAATACAATTCCTCTTATCCATTTGCTATCTGATTCAGTTCGTGTATTTATCTGTAACATTTCAATTCTTTCTAAATCCATTATTTTTCCCTCATTGCATATTGTAAGAATCGCATCAACGGCAATATTTGCAAATTTATTGCATAAATTTTTTTTGATTTTAGTTTCAATTACGGTTTTGGCGCAATTTAAAAGTGTTTTACGATCCAAAGTTTTTTCAATTACTTTGGTCGGAAGCCATTTTTCGATTTCCATTCTTGTTAAATCTATTCCATCGCATAATACCTGAGGATGAACTCCTTTTTCTAAATATTTTTCTATATTTCTCAGGGCCTCTCCGATCAAAATAATAGTACTTGTTGCACCGTCTCCTATGTATGATTTTTGTGTAATTACCGTTTTGGCAATTAATGAAGCAGTCGGATTTTGAATTTGCATCTCTTTTAATAAATAACTTCCGTCTTTTGATATTTTTATCTCTCCGCTAGTTGAAACCAGTATTTTCATTGTCCCATTAGGCCCCAAATTATTTTTCATAATTTCTTGAAGTCCTTTAGCTGCACAGATAGATATATATAAGGATAACCCTTTTCCTGAAGAAAATTGATTGTTATCTTTATTCTTTATTTGATTCATGGTTTATTTTTTTTATTCTTATGGTTTTAAATTATATTAACTTTTCATTATACAAATGGAACCATGAAAAAAAATATAATCTTAAAAATTTTAAAATGGACTAATTTTCGTCAAAAAAAATATAAAAAAAAGTTTAAAAAATATAAGATATTTTTTGAAAATAATCAAATTTTAGAAAAAAATTTAGAAAAGGATCAAGATAAGGTTATTGATTCTAGAATCTATTTAGGAAGTTTAAGATACATACCTTTTTCGATTTTATCCCTTCTTAAAAATTTACCAGCGCCATGGAAAACCAATAATTTTCTACCCTTGATTATTCATGAAAACAAATCTTTATTGATAATGGAATCAAATACTAATATTTTACCTGAATTTTCATCAACGTTATGGAATTTAATATGGGTTTTAAATAGAAAAGAAAAGATCAATCGAATCTATTTTCAAAGGGTAAAAATCCCCCTTTTCGACGACGAAGAAATTTGGAATGATCTGAAAATTTTAAAAAATACCAACAATAGTTCTTTGTTAATCAGTAGAAATTTAGAAGACTACTTAAAATTATGGTTTTGTTCAACGGGAAATTTAGTTCAAAATTGTGTTAATACAAATGGAAGGCCTTTGATATATCCTGATAATTCCTTAAAAATATCTTTTAATAAAATAGAAATTCAAAGTGGACTCTATTTTAATAAGAATTCAAATCATGTTGAAAAATATTATAAATTTTTTCCAACTTTTTCTATTTTTCCAAAAAAATGTACCTTTTTTGAAAATCATTTTGGTAATTATTTTCATAAAAAAGAATATTCTAAATCCATCAATGAAAATTTTTTTCCTTTATTTCCATTTTTTTATCAGATTCAAAATTCATCAATCAGAAAAATTTTAAAAATAGAACCGAATAATAATATTTTTAGTTTTAAAATCTCGAACAAAATAGTATTTTCACAAATTAAAAATTCAAAAAAATGCCACTGGTTAAAATTTTTAAAAAACTACAAAAAAAAACTTTTATTTGAAACTATGAATAAAAAAGATATTTTTTTATTTGAAATGATTACACCACTTTTTTTAGATATTTTTTTTAGTCAAAAAAGACTTTCTTTCTATTTGAAATTTCGTTTTGATTTCTCCGAAGTTTTTTCACCTTTCTATTTTTCTGTTCCAGCATGGAATAATTTTTATGTCGAAAGAGTTTTAATAAATGTATCGAAACCGTCATTTCCAAATTTATCTTTATCACATTTATCTCTTATAAAATACCTTGTGTCTACAACTTTAAAAAAAAAAAAAAAAAAAGTAGTGAAATCTAATTTGAATGAAATTTTAACAAAGAATTTATTTTTCAATAGAATAAAATCTACTTGGGTTCAAGTGGGTAAAGAAATTTGTTTACAAAGTCATAAATTACTTTCTCTACTAATTAAAAGAAAAGGTATTGATTATTTAAATCTTGATTTTAACTTTAATCTCAAACCTATCAGAACGTTAAGTACCAGGGAAAGAAAGAAATCTCGATTTAGTAACACTTTTCACTTTTTTAGGGAATTTTTACGACTAATAAAATTGTTAATTGATTGTCATATTAAATTTTATTCTGGTTTTATTGATTTCTATCAATTATCTGACGGTATACATTTTTTACTAACTCATATTGGAAAAGTGACTGGAATTTACCGTTATAAATATAAAATTATGAAACAGATAAAAATCTGTAAATCTATAAAAAAAATTCTTTATAAAAAATTTTATGATTTCCCTGTTCCCTTAGGCCCTGGATTCGGTTTCTGGGCTCCAGTTTGGAAGGTATGGGTTTTTTTCTTAAGAGGAATAGTTCCTATTCAAGAAAGATGGATTACAAACCTTTTATCCAGACATCTTTATGGTAGAAGATACTCAAGGAAATCACTAAGTTTTACAAAACAAAGAAGGGAAACATATTTAGATATTGAATTGAAAATTGCATTCATTAATGAATTAAATAACCTTAAAAGTTTCGAGTTTCATAAAAATAATTTAAAATTTTATCTCAAACATTCAAATGAAGCTTGGAAAAGTTGGAAGTCTAACAATAATTGGAATCCGATAAATTTATCTGAAGAAATAGAAAATTTAATTTTAGATTACGTGAGGACAAAATCGATTTGGTGGGTTAAAGCTACCTGTTTAATTCGGGAAGCAATAATCAAAGGGATTCCAGTAGAAAAGACTAAGATTAAAAAAAACCTTGGTAGAATTACTAGATTATGGTTTAAAGCCGAACAATCAAGACAGCTTGAATATTTGAAAAATGGTCCTTATATCTCCAAATTAAATGTATTTTCGATTGAAGAAGTTTTTAATTTCTGGATTAAAATTTGCCACATTCAGAAAATAAAATTTCCTGAATTCAAAAATAAATGGGATTTAAAATTACTTATTTTAAGTTTAGACCAAATTAAAGAGAATGGACCAAATGATAAAATGGAGTGGAAAACCTCTTCTCTTGAAAAAACCCTATTGACAAAAGCCATGAACGATCCTTTAAACACTTTTCTATCAATTAAGGACTCTATATTGACCCAAAGATTATTTTTTGAAATTGGTCTCAATTTCGTCGACAATTTTTTTTATCTTTGTCCCGTTTACATCGTGGATTTTGCAGAAAGGATCACTGATGGTTATATTGATCAATATCTATGGTACGAATGTAACAAAAAAATGTTATTTCCATCATGGGTTAAACCAAGCGATTTAGAAATAAATCCTTATTTCGTTTATAAACTTCAAAATAAAATTTACCAGTTAATAAAAATAGGGGGGTTTTCGAAAGGAGACTGTGTAAATGTTGGAAAACTGGACTTTGTTGAGTCATGTGATAATTCTGATCTAATTTTACTGAATAAAATTTTAAACAGAATTCTTGATTCGAATATTGTTTCTTATTTAACTTCAAAAAATAATACAAAACTTATTTTTAAAGATATGTTTAGTATGAATTCTATTGGGATAATTAGGGGCCTCCAATTCGGTGGATTTTTAATCCAGTTATATTATTCGGTTTTTGATTTATTAATTCTAGGTATAAAAAATTCTTTAATTTTGATCAAATATGATCTGACATTTTTATTTAAAAAAAAGTCTTCCCCCTTCGTTTTTTACAATCGATATATTTCTAAAACAATTTTTATAAGTGTTTCATCCAATTTTTTTAATAAGGGGCAATTTTTAGACAATTTGTTACACAAAATTCCTTCTTCACTGGGTATTGTAAAGGTAAAGAATGTATTTGAAACTAAAAGCTTTTCGGTTAATAACGAGGAAAACCTTCGCGCAAACTTTTGTGGATTTTCATTATTTTTTCATGAAATTCTAGTTTTAAAAGGGGGAAAATATTCTAGTAAAAAAAGAAAATTTGTAAAAACAAAAATGAGTTCTTTTTCAGTTTTCAAATTTGAGTGTAGAATTAGGCAAATAATATTAAATTCTGGCTCAACCGCTTTTACAAAATTGTCAAATAAATGGAATTCTATAACTCTTGGAGTTGTGTCATATTTTAGGGAATTCGCCAATAAAAATAAAAATTTCCTCAAAATATTATCAAAATCTGAAGAAAAGATGCAAATTAGGATAAAAACTTCATTTAATTCCAAAATGCCATCTAGATTTCCTTTAATTATTTTTTTTGCCCCAAAAGAACTGGGAGGTTTAGGAATGATATCCGTATCTCGTTCTTCAATTCCTGATAATGATTTAAAACATAAAAAAACTTTTTGTGTTGGGAGAAAAATGATTGAAAAGACTGAAAGTTTGATCACCACAATTCCTGTATTCATGGATTTTATCAATGATTGGACAATCGAATTTGAAAATTCAAAAAAGGCATGGAATGAATTTATAAAAAGAAGAAAACTTTTTAAAACAAGGCAAAAAAATATCACTTTCGAAGATCTTGAAGATTTGTGGGAAAAAGGGATTCCAAGGATTAATACCCTATTTCAAAAAAACAGGGAAATATTGGCCTTTGATCATGGATGGAGACTCCGAAAGAATATGGAAAAATTTCAAACCCAAAAAAATAATGCTTTTTGGTGGACCATAAAAAAACATGATGGGAAGTTATGGGATTTGAATTTTTATAAAATCGAGATTTTACAGAGTCTTGGTGGCTTGACCAATATTTTGGAACATAGTTTGTTCAAAGGAACATATTTTCCTACCTGGGAGGGTCTTTTTTGGGAAAAATCTTCAGGTTTCGAAGAACTACTGGAAAATAAAAAACTTACTCATGCTCAAAGATCAGGATTAAATCAGATTCCAAACAGAAGATTTACTCTTTGGTGGAGTCCAACAATTAATAGAGCAAATATTTTTATCGGATTTCAAGTTCAATTAGATTTGACTGGAATTTTTATGCACGGAAAGATACCTACTTTGAAGATTTCTTTAATCCAAATTTTTCGAGCACATCTTTGGCAAAAAATTCACCAAAGCATAGTATTAAATCTCTGTAAATCCCTGGAAAAAAATCATATTAAACTTGAAATCTCCTCGATTCGGAAAGAACAAGTTCATCCTAGAAAATCGTATAAAATGGATTCCTCTTGCGCGGATATTCTCCTTATATCCAAAAAGATTTTAAAAATATCTAAACCTTCGTTAATTTCAGCAAAAAAAAAATCTGATTTATTTAACGGTGAACTTAGTACTAGATTTTGGATCGATTTACAGTTAAGATGGGGAGATTTTGATTCACATGATATAGAACGATATGCTCGTGGAAAATTTTTGGATTTCATTGTTTATCAAAATGGATCATATCCCTGTAAGCATGGTGTAATTATTACAATAGACCTTTCTTACAATCTTTTTTCTGGATACGGATACGGATTTCCTAGATTAAATGAGTTGCTTAATTCAGAATGTGCCAAAATTGTAAGGGGTAATTCTGCTCTATATATTTTAAGGGACAGAATACGAAAAAGTCTTCAGTTATATACAAAAAAAATTCCAGAAATGAGTCTTGATTTGGAAAATATTTCAGATATATTTCAAGTCGGTATAACCTGGTTAATTGACGATTCTCTTTTCTATCGTGTTTCCATTCATCAAACTTTGTTAGGGAACATCAAAACTAAACCAATGAAAGGTGTTTTAATAATTTTTATCCCCAAAAATGGAAATTTAATATTGAAAACAATTGATTCGAATATTTGGAAGCAACAAAAAAGACTATCCCAGT
>Ga0315905_10001326_pt1 | contig 26584 bp, 20 predicted proteins | sample LakEriMetagenome_5_FD_203522 | JGI IMG/M metagenome (GOLD analysis project Ga0315905, IMG submission 203522) | Freshwater fungal communities from buoy surface, Lake Erie, Ohio, United States - Buoy 4 MA121 | ecosystem: Environmental > Aquatic > Freshwater > Lake | place: USA: Lake Erie, Ohio...
TGATAGGGAACGAGTTTGACCTGTCGAGCTTCATAGCTCGACCTGAGTTCATCCTGAAGCTTGACGTTGTCTTGAACGTATTTGGGTTTGAGCTCTTTGCTACAAAGCGATTCGACAACCCCGACGCAACGCGATGCGTCCGTCACATGGACCGTCGCCTCTTGATAGTGAGGCGCAATTCGGACTGCCGTGTGCTTGGCCGATGTGGTTGCACCACCGATCAAAAGTGGTGTCTTCATCCCGAGCCGCTGCATCTCTTTGGCTACGTAAGTCATCTCGTCCAAGCTCGGGGTGATCAACCCCGAGAGTCCGATCACATCGACACTATGCTTGACTGCTGCCTCAAGGATCTTCTCGCAGGGGCACATGACCCCTAAATCGATCACTTCGTAGTTGTTGCATCCCAGAACCACACCGACAATGTTCTTGCCGATGTCGTGGACGTCCCCTTTGACCGTCGCCATGAGAACCTTGCCTCGGAACGATTGGCCCTCGAGACCTGCGTCTTGCTTCTCTTTTTCCATGAAGGGCTGGAGGTAATTGACCGCTTTCTTCATGACTCGAGCGCTCTTGACGACCTGGGGCAGAAACATCTTCCCTGCTCCGAACAAATCGCCCACCACGCCCATGGCCGACATCAATGGACCTTCGATGACCTCCAAGCATCGGGCGCAACCGACGCGGGCCTCTTCGGTATCCGACTCGATGAACTTGTCGATCCCATGGATCAACGCGTGCTTGAGCCGATCGTAGACCGGCTTTTCTCGCCATTCGAGATTCTCTCCAGATGCCTTTTTGGTTCCAGAGCCTTTGAAGTTCTCGGCCAGGATCAACATACGCTCTGTCGAGTCCGAACGGCGATTGAGCAGCACGTCCTCGACATGTTCGAGAAGCTCCTTGGGGATGTCTTCGTAGACGGCCAATTGTCCGGCGTTGACGATCCCCATATCCATCCCAGCTTGGATCGCATGGTAAAGAAAAGCCGAATGCATCGCTTCTCGGACCACTTCGTTGCCACGGAACGAGAAGCTGATGTTGCTGACCCCACCAGAGATCTTCACCCCAGGGCATTGCTGCTTGATCAGTCGACAAGCGTCGATAAAGTTGACTGCGTAGTTGTCATGCTCTTCGATGCCGGTTGCCACTGTCAAGATGTTCGGGTCGAAGATAATGTCTTGGGGAGGAAACGCAACTTCGTTGACCAGTAAATCGTAGGCTCGTTTGCAAATCCTCGCTTTTTCGAGGGTCTCGGTCGCTTGGCCCTTCTCATCGAAGGCCATGACGACAACCGCTGCGCCGTAACGCCGGATAATGGTAGCTTTACGCAAGAACTCCTCTTGGCCGTCCTTGAGGCTGATGCTGTTGACAATCGCTTTGCCCTGCACGTTTTGCAAGCCTGCGAGCAAGACATCCCACTTGGACGAATCGATCATCACCGGTACGGCCGCGACGATCGAATCGCCTGCGATAAGCCGCAAGTACCTAGTCATCGCCTCGACGCCATCGAGCAGCGCATCGTCCATATTGATGTCGATGATCGTCGCGCCGTTCTGGACCTGCTGCCGGGCTACTTCCACGGCCTCTTCAAACTTGTCGTTGCGAATCAGATTCGCAAAGACCTTCGAACCTGTCACGTTGGTCCGTTCCCCAACCATCGTAAACCGGGTTTCTGGCCTCAATGTGGTGGCTTGCTGACCGCTCAGCCGCGTCCAGACAATGGGCTCCGGGGGGACCCGCGGTGGGATATCTCGAATTCGCTCCGAGATCGCTCGAATGTGATCCGGTGTCGAACCGCAGCAACCTCCGACGATGTTCAGCCAACCGTTTCGAGCGAAATCCTCGATGTAGTCGGCCATTCGAGAAGGTGTAAGGTCGTACTCTCCAAACGAATTGGGAAGTCCGGCGTTGGGGTGGCATGAGATCGGAACATCGGTGACTTTGGCTAACTCCTCGATGTGGGGCCGCATGATGTCGGGTCCCATCGCACAGTTCATGCCGACACTGAGCATCGGAAAGTGACTTACGGAGTTCCAGAAAGCTTCCACGGTCTGGGCGCTAACGAACGTGCGTCCACCGGTTCCGAACGTGGCGCTGACCATCACCGGAATGCGTCGCTTGGACTCGTTTAAATATTCGGCAATAGCGACCAAGCAGGACTTAAGGTTGAGGGTATCGATCGCCGTTTCCGGCAAGAGCAGATCCGCTCCTGCTTCGACCAACTGGGCAACTTGTACTTTGTAGCTGGCGACCATCTCTAAGAAATCGACATCCCGATTGGCCGCATCCTCGACCTTCGTGCTGATCGCAAGTTGCTTGGTGGTCGGACCGATCGAACCTGCCACGTAACAGCGTCGACTCGGGTCCTTTTTCCTCATTCGATCGACGGCCTTGCGAGCGCAATCGACGGCCGCATAGTTCAGATCCCGGGTGAGTTCCTCGGGTAGTTCCATTTCGGCCATCCCGATCGGGGAGGCGCCAAAGGAGTTGGTCTCGACAATGTCGGCCCCGGATTCGAGGTAAGCATAATGAATATCGGAGATCGCGTCCGGGCGGGTGATGCACAGGAGGTCACTAAAGCGAACCAAATCCTTATGGTGGTTTGCAAATCTCTGACCTCGCACTGCGGCTTCGTCGAGTTTAAGCCGCTGGATCATTGTACCCATCGCCCCGTCGAGGATATGGATGCGTTCTCTTACAAGTTGAAAAAGGTCGTTGCTCATATAAGCAGTTGCCGGATGATCCTATGAAAAAAGGCTGACGGATACTCCCCGCCAGCCATGTGACTTGTTCGTAGTTATATCGAAAACCGCAAAGGCTCTCGATTATTCTCCAAAAGAAGGCTTTTGTGCCTTTTCCTTAACGCGATCGTTTTTGCCTACGAATTCGAGGATAGCTCGGGTGCCGGCATCTCCAAGACGTGGCTTAGCGAGGCGAAGAATTCGGGTATAACCACCATTTCGGTCGGTGAACTTTGGGGCGACCTTCTCGAAGAGGACGCGAACGGCAGTCTTGTCCTTGATCATCGACAAGACGCGACGCCTTGCTGTGACTCCGGGAGACCTTGCGTCGCACCATTTTTGCCAAGCGTCGCTTTTGCGCCAAGCCTTCCAAGCGTCGGTGCCGCGTTCGGCGGTCGTTGCGAATTGCTCAGCGGCAGCCTCAGCGGCCAAGCCCTTCTTGGCGATCGTGATGCACTTCTCGACGATAGGACGGATTTCCTTGGCCTTTTCGATCGTCGTGATGATCCGACCAGGAACCTTGGGCTTGTTGGGCTCGAGTTCGCCGTATTCTCGTTCGGTCAAGAAAATAGCAGATGCTAGGTTACTAAAGAGCGCTTTTCGGTGTGCAGGGCTACGGCCTAAAACTCGGCCTTTCCTTAAGTGCCTCATGATCGGATCTCAACTTGCTCGGTGGTTGCGGTTGGTGTTAAGTGCCCGGTGGTGAGCCAGGCGATTCTTGCTCAGCGAACTTCATGTACCACTGAGCGGGAGCTTGGTCCCCGAGGGGCAAGCTGAAAATCGTAGCGGAATTATCGCATCGAAGAAGGAACTCTCATTCCTAGATGCAAACCAAGGATCGATAGCTTTTCGCGGACTTCGTGAAGGGTCGTTTCGCCGAAATTTCTCACTTCGAGCAGTTGGTCTTCCGTCCGTTGTACGAGGTCTCGAACGTACCGAATCCCTTCGCTTTCCAGACAGTTGTTGGCTCGAACCGAGAGCTTAAGATCCGAGACCAAGGTATTGAGCTTGGACTCCAGTTGGGCTTCGGCGCTTCCAGGCCCGCCACGAGCGACCGCATGGACTTGACGTCCGAGTTCGCCCGATTGAACGAACGGGTTGAGGTGCTTGCGGAGGATTTTCGCTCCTTCGACCATCGCGAGTTCAGGCTGGAGCGAACCATCCGTCCAAATCTCGATGACTAAGCGATCGTAGTTGGTTTTTTGACCGACTCGGGTCTCTTCGACCGTGTAGCGTACTCGCACCACGGGGCTGAAAGCCGCATCGACCGGAATGATGCCGATCTCGTGTTCGCCGGTGTTCTGTTCCGAGGCGGGCAGATATCCACGTCCGTTCTCGACGACCATTTCCATCATGAATTCCGTGTCGCCCGTGAGGGTTGCGATCACGTGATCTTGATTGATGATCTCGACGTCCGAATCGGTTTGAACGTCGGCACCGGTGATCGGACCGGCCTTGGATCGCACGACCGTCAAGACGCGGGTGTTGTCGCTGTGGTTCTTGACCACAAGGGACTTGACGTTCAGAACGATCTCGGTGACGTCCTCGAGGATGTTGGGAATCGAGCTGAATTCGTGCTGAGCACCGCGGATCTTGATCTGCGTGATCGCACTGCCTTCGAGGCTCGACAAAAGCACACGTCGTAAACTGTTGCCGATTGTAGCGCCGAAGCCCCGTTCGAAGGGTTCTGCGGTGAACTTGCCGTAGGTCGCGCTGAGCGTCGAACGCTCAACATTGACTTGGCTGGGTAGCTCCAGTCCTCGCCATCTAACGTGCATGGTTTATTCTCCGAAAATGAATTGCTCGAAACCAGATCCAACGCAATGAACTAGACTCGCCTACGCTTGCGAGGTCGGCATCCGTTGTGAGGGATTGGTGTTGTATCTTCGATCTGCTTGACGGTGATTCCGGCAGCCTGCAAGGCGGTGATCGCCGACTCCCGACCGGACCCAGGTCCCTTGACCCGGACTTCAATCTCCTTGACCCCAAACTTCGCAGCCTTCTCGGCGGCTTGCTGGGCAGCCATCTGGCCGGCAAACGGGGTGCTCTTACGTGAACCCTTGAAATTGCAAGTCCCGGCGCTCGCCCAGCACAACGTGTCGCCACGCGCATCGGTGATCGTTACGTGGGTGTTGTTGAACGTAGCCTTGATAAAAGCGATCGCCGAGGTGACGTTGCGGCGAACCTTGCGACGCTTGTTCGCTGTGTCTTTATTTGCTTGTTGCTTTGCCATAATCTCAAAAAATTAAACCAGAATCTCGATCTTGAACTTTCAGAAGCAAACGGACTCAGCCAACAGCGAGCCGCTTGACAATCCATGCACGGAAAGGGACCCCTAGGCGGCACCAAAGACCGCCCAAAACATCCAAATTAGCGAAGGTCCTTGACCCCCTTCTTTCCTGCAACCGTCTTGCGAGGACCCTTCCGAGTCCGTGCGTTGGTCCGCGTACGCTGGCCTCTTACCGGCAAGCCAACCTTGTGCCTCATCCCACGGTAGCACTTGATTTCTCGCAATCGATGGATCGACTGACCCACTTGCCTTCGAAGTGGACCTTCGACCGTGTAGTCGCGTTCGAGCAAGCTCGCCAAACGGCTCAGCTCATCTTCGTCCAACTCACGAGCCTTTTTGGTCGGATTGATCTTGGTCTTAACACACGCTTCTCTTGCTATCGATGGACCAACGCCATAAAGATACTGAAGCGAGTAGACGATTTGCTTGTCGTTCGGAATGTCAACACCAAGAAGACGCGGCATACTTGCCTACTCCTAAACCATTGCCTGGAAAGGTTTTCAACGAAAACTATCCCCGTGCCGATTCCAACATGCAGCAAAAACGCTAGCGTTGCCAAGAAACAGCCGGTGCGATCCACACCAATGGATCGTTCGAGCCCAGAAGTTTAGCGAAGACCTTAGGGTTCCTGCAAGTGTTAATCGGCTCTTTGGCACGGTTTTTTCTTAGTCGAAGTCCCCTAATTCGGTCTGTTTTTGACCCGCGCACGCCGATCGGGGCCTTATTGTGCCCCGATCGGTCTCCATAGGCCCCCCCTTGGGAAGAAAAATCATTGCTCAATGTCGAACGCTTACGAGCCGAGCTGCTAGCTCGCGAAAGTGAACTCACCGGACGATTCCTCCCAGAAACGTCCCGAGACAACCGCAAGGAGAAACACCCCCAAATACATGGTTTTCGTTGTTAATTTAGGTAGCTGGTAACGTTTTTACCTTCGAGCTCGATTCGGGTTTTACCGTGTTGAACGACTGCAATCAAGAATCGCATTCTAAGGACCGAAATTCGATTCCAAAGGTTCTGCAAGGCCCCAAGACGCATCGTGCGAGCGCTTACCATGGACGAATTATCGATTGAATCCAAACGTTTTTCGATGAAGCAGGCCCGACAGATCGTCGGCGATCAACTGCACGCTCCGAATCCAACGATCTATTGGACGGATTTTCTCATCTCAGTCCTGGCCGGACACCTGTGCTTCACGGCCATGATGTTCGCACCAAGCCGCTTTGCCGGGGACTCGCCCTTGCTCTGGTGGGGGCTCAAAGCCCTGTTCTTTACCGCCACAATCTTACTTTTTTTAAGATCGGCGATGTTCACCCACGAATTGGTCCACCTGCCCCGTGAGGGATGGGGCGCTTTCCGCGTCGCCTGGAACCTCCTGTGCGGTATCCCGTTTATGATCCCCTCTTTTACCTATTATCCACATATCGATCACCATCGCCGAAAATCCTACGGCACGGAGCACGATGGCGAATACCTGAGCCTTAGCCACCAACCCCCAAGCGCCATCGTCCTGTACATGCTCGGAGTGTTGGTCACCCCTTTGGCCGGGGTCCTTCGCTTCGGTATCCTCTCGCCAATTTGCTGGCTGTTTCCGTCGGTAAGAAAATGGACATTCACGCACGCCTCGACGATGGTCATGGACGTCTTCTACGAAAGGCCCGAGGCGAGTCGACGGGTCTATAGGATCATGATCCTCCAGGAAGTCGCCTGTTTTCTCATCTGCTTGGGCCTTATCCTGCACGCTCCACTGATCGCCAAAACCTGGTTCGACCCCCTCTGGATCCATGCTTATGGCGTAAGCGTCGGAATGATATTCATGAACAACATCCGAACCCTCGGTGCGCACCGATGGACCGGGCCGGGCTCGGAACTGAGTTTCGAACAGCAATTGCTCGACTCGTGCGACTACCCACACCGCCCCTGGATCACCGAGCTCTGGGGTCCAACCGGAACTCGATACCATGCGACGCACCACCTGTTCCCCTCCCTGCCCTACCACAATCTGGGAATCGCTCACCGTCGGCTCATGGCCGAACTCCCCCCGGAGAGCATCTTCCGAGAAACGGCCAAATTAAGCCTCCTCGGAGAGATCGCCCAACTGTGGCAACGCAGTTCCCAAGCGGCTAGCCGCTCGAAAGTCGCCGGCCGAATCGATCCGTACAGCCCGTCCTCAGGCATCGCCCCCTCAAGTGGCTATCCTGCAGCTAGCAAGCACTCGAGCGACACTTTTCCAAGCCGCCCGGCACCGAATTCCGATTCAGGCAAGCGCGGCGATCGATCCCATGGCTCGGCCGAAGCAGCTTGAACTCAATCCGAACCAACTCCAGCTCGTGTCCGACGACCTGAAAGCTTCTACCAGATCCGAACACGCTTGGTCGGCTCGATGTACATCGGGCTGCCTGGCTCGACGCCGAAGGCTTCGTAATACGCATCGAGGTTCGAGACGATCCCGTTGCATCGGTACTGGCTCGGCGAGTGCGGGTCGGTCTTGATCCGTTTTCGCATCTCCGCCTCGCGGTACTTGCGACGCCAGACCTGCCCCCATCCGATGAAGAATCGCTGCTCCCCGGTGAAGCCATCCATGCTAGGCGATTTCTGCCCCCCGAGCGAGAGTTTGTAAGCCGTATAAGCAACACTCAGACCGCCGAGGTCTCCGATGTTTTCACCGAGTGTGAACTTCCCATTGAGATTGATTCCAGGCAATGGCTGATACTGATCGTATTGCTTGACGAGTTGATCGGACCGTTTGACGAACTCGTTCTGATCGTTCTCGGTCCACCAGTTTCTAAGGTTGCCTTTGCCATCGTATTTGCTCCCCGAATCGTCAAAGCCATGGCTGATCTCATGGCCGATGACCGCGCCGATCCCACCGTAGTTGATCGCATCGTCGGCCTGAAGGTTAAAGAACGGGGGCTGAAGGATCGCCGCCGGGAAGACGATCTCGTTCATCGATGGGTTGTAATACGCATTGACGGTCTGCGGGGGCATAAACCACTCGGTCTTATCGATGGGTTTACCGAGCTTGTTGAGGGCATAAAAATGCTCAAATTCCGCCAAACGTGCGATGTTGCTCACGACATCGGTCGCGTCGATCCGCACCGAAGAATAGTCCTTCCACTTGTCGGGATAACCGATCTTGGGTGTAAAGAGCTTGAGCTTCTCTTTGGCCTGCGCCTTGGTGCCATTGCCCATCCACTCCAAGGAGTCGATGCGATTTTCGAAGGCGATGAGCAAGTTCCCAACAAGCTGATTCATCTTCTCCTTGGCCTTCGGCGAGAAATGCTTCTCGACGTAGAGCTTGCCCACGGGCATCCCTAGCAAAGCATTGCAGGCATCGACTCCTCGACGCCATAGAGGCTCTTGCTGCTCGACACCGCTTAGGACGGTCTTATGGAAATCGAAGTGCAACTTCTCGATCTCCTGGGTCATCACCGGCGCACACGTGTCGATGGTCTGGAAGGCCAAATAGGCTTTGAGGACATCAAGATCCGTCTGGGCGATGATTTCGTGAGCCGCCTCGAAGAAACTCGGCTGCCCGACGATGAGCTCTTGGATCTGCCCTAACCCAACGGCTTTTGCATACGTGCTCCACTGGAGCCCCTGTGTTTTCGAAGCGAAATCCGCGACGCTGGTCTTGTTGTAACGTTTGATCGGATCCCTAAGCGAAACTTTGTCCCACTGAACTTTCGCAAAAGCGGTCTCCAATTGCAGGATCTTCGCAGCTTGGGTTTGGGCATTCTCCCAACCGATTTTTCCGAGCATGTCCTTGATGAAGCTCTCGTATTTTTCTCGGCGCGCCACCCACTCCGGGTCCGACTCAAGGTAGTAATCTCGATCGGGTAACGTGGTTCCGTCTTGGTATACATAGACGGCATACTGGTCGGATCGGCGATCGTCAACATCGATGCCCGCTGCAAAGAAGCTTGGAATGCCCATGATGGACAACTCTCCGGCCACACGCATCAGATCCTCGCGAGTCCCAACCGCAGCGATCTTTTCGAGCCAAGGCTTAAGAGGAGCAATCCCGGCCTTGTTTCTCGCCTCGATATCGATGTACGACTTGAAAAAGTTCCCGACCTGCTTGGCTTCGGCCGAAGCATCGGCGGATCGACTGGCCTCTTCGATGATGGCCCGGATCGAATCCTTGGTCTCGATATCCAAGGCAGTAAAAGCCCCGTAATTGGATTGGTCGGCCGGGATATCGGTCGTCTCCAACCAGTTTTCGTTGACGAACCGAAAGAAATCCTCCGAGGCCTTAAGCGTCTTGCTGAAATTCTCCTTTTCAACCCCCGATACCAACCCTGCTTTGCCAGCCCCGAGCGCCACGCTGTCTTGGGCCAATCCACGGGAGATCGAAACATCAAGCCCCCCGAGAGCAAGCAACGCCGAGGTACTTGCTAGGACCGTTGCGAGCCGGTTTCCGAGCCTGTCCCCGATGCAGTTTCCGACGCGCTTCGATCCGATTGTTCTTCTCATGGCCATCCTCAAGGAAATGTCCCAGGCAAATACCCCCCAAAGGGCACCTACCCCTGGGCAACGACCCCAGGCGTCTTCCCCAAGGTGCTTGAATGGTACCGACAGGATGCCCCCTAATAAAGGCCCCCTGCAAGCGGCCTCCCATGTCCACCAATCGCCTAGTCCCGGACCGGATAGATATTCCAAGCCACAATCAACCAAGAGACTGCTGGTACAAGCCAAAAAGCGATCTCGCAAAATTCCTCAAGCCTTTTGAGCCTCGGACTCAACGGCGCGTTCCAATCCGATGGGATGTTGTCGTAATCGGTTCGAATCAATTGCTCATACTGGATCGAACCAGGGCCGGTCATCCCACGACGGATAAGCTCCGCGGCCACCTGGCCGGCTGGCTGTTGCTGCAGTTGCTCAATTCCCAAATCCATCGAAATCCCATAATCGGGATCCAAGACCCAAGTCTCCGCTTCGGTCCTGGCCTCAAGAACCACATGCCCTCCTAAACCCACGAACCGGGTCTCAATCCCCTGGCACCCAAGCAGTTCCTGAAGTACCGCAGCCCTTTCCGAACAATCTCCATTGCCGCCGGCGACGATCCATCGCGGATTCTGTGTCCGTAATATCGGTGAATAGAACTGACCGACAAGCCACTGCGTCCAATTCTCCCAAATCGCTAGATCCCGACCTGAACTATGCTCGGTGAGCCGATGCACATACGCCGTCGCGCAGCGGAGAGTTTGCTGGATGCTCGGCGGTGACAAGAGCTTGAAGGTTTGGTAGTCGACCAACCGCTGGAGAGATCTTCCATCGGCAAACCAAAACCGAGCCGATACCCCAAGACTGCTCATGCAAGCTACCACTAATAGGATAGCAAAAGGCAAAACGCGAGTTTTTTCCCCACCGTTTCTCTCCGAGACAAAATACTCCATGAGACTCTTCAACCAATCGCTTTCTTCCAAATTAGTTCGTCGAGGTCGTTCCATCGCCTGTGCTTGCAAGCCGACCTGGAAACCCACTAAACTAGTTTCTGTTAAACTTCATTCGCCCCGAAAAATCGCCTTCGAGCTCTGCGTGGCTCACAAGCGATGAACCTTACAACCCAGTAGCCTTTCGTTGGTTCCTAACCGATGCCCAACTTACTGGCTTTTCATGAAAATCGAGACATCAACGCGACGATCGAAAGGTAGGCATGGAAACGCCAGAACCTTACAAAACGGCCACCAAAACGGCCACCAAAACGGCCACGCAATGGACCGCGAAATGGACCGATTCGTTCGTCGATTTCGGACCCGATCCCCTGCTGAGCGATCCGTCGCTTGCACACTGCGCCGCAGGACTCGCGCGCATCGATGCGACGGACCTAAAAAGCACTGCTTCGATTCAAAAGGAACTCAAAAGTCTCGTCCAGCAATTCGTTCCCTACACGCCAGGTGTCTACGGGATCCTCGATCCGCTCTGTCGCTTAGTCTATGTCGGTAAATCCAAAGCCCTTCGCGCGCGCCTGCTAAGCTATTTCCTGCCGGGAGCCAAGGACGAAAAGGCAGGGCATATTCTCAAGCAAGCCCGGGCCATTGTTTGGGAAACTCAGCCCAGTGAATTCGCGGCTCTGCTGCGCGAACAAGCCCTCATTCGCACTTGGCAACCAACTCTTAACGTCATCGGAATGCCCAACCGAAGCCAACCGGCTTACCTGAATCTCGGACGCGGTCCGGCAGAGTCGTTCTATGTCACGCGCCAGTGGGACACCCGTGCCTCGATCTCTCGTGGCCCGTTCTACGGATCGACGAAACTCTATCGAGCGGCCGAAATCCTAAACCGATACTTTCTGCTTCGGGATTGTTCAAGCAAAACTCCCATGCTCTTTTCAAACCAACTTGCCCTTTTTGATCTTCCGGAGCGAGCCGGATGCCTGCGGGCTGAACTAGGAACCTGCCTAGCCCCGTGCCTGAGCGATTCGCTTCGAACCGATTACCAAACTCAGGAGCAACTGGCTCGGGCTTGGATGCGTGGCGAGTCGGCCAAGATCCATCTTCAAATGCTCGAACAGATGGACGCGGCAATCGAACGGAAACAGTTCGAGCGGGCCGCTCGCTTGCACGAAGATTCGGCGATCCTTAAATGGCTCTACGGCAAACTCAGGCAGCTTCAGAAGGCCTCGAGCAATCCGCCGAGCATCTACTGGGTTCAGACCACCGGCGGATCTAGGTTTCCCAAAGAAGGTATTTTGTACCTGATGCGGTCCGGGGGTGTGCAGTATGCGATCGCACAGCGTACTTCTACCCAAGCGACCTCGAAGAAAGCATCGAAGCAACCGAAGTTAGCCGATGCAAAGAAAGATGCATTGGAGACTTGGCTCAAGGCCGAGGAACAAGTGGAATTCAAGTACTCTTTGCCCCACGAATCGCTTGGACTCGTAGCGACGTGGTTTCAGAAAAACCCGTCGCTGCGAAAACACTCTGTCGAGGTCTCAACGCTCGACGAAGCCCTCGACAAATCGTCGAGGCTTCCGCCGAGTTCGTAGATATTGTTGGCTAGTTGCCATCGCCACCAGGACGACGGTTTCCTCGTCCGCCACCAGGTCCACCAGGTCCGCCGCGCCACTGAGGCTCTGGGAATTTGAACTCCGCTCCCTTGAGCGCCTCCATGTCTTGCTTTTGTTTATCGGTCAAGACTTCCTTGATCTTCGCTTCGGCTTCTTCTCGCATCTTGCCCATCTTCTCGCGGGCATCTGGACCGAATCCGGCTTGGAACAGCTCTCGCATCTTCTCGCCGTTGGCTTTGGCGATTTCAGCCATTTTAGTCTTTTGATCTTCGCTGATCCCAAGCCGAGTCGCAACCAACTTGCTGTTCAGAGATTGAAGATTCGAGGCCTGGATGTACAAGCCGACGAGTCGGTCGAATTGCTTTGGATCGAGGATCTCCTCGACCTTGGCTTCGTTCTCTTCGTTGGCCTTTTGCATCTTCTCCATCATCGCTTGGCGGTCTTGAGCATTCGGTGGTTGGCCGCCGCCTCCGCCCTGCGGACGCATGCTCCTCATCGATTCCATCATCGCCTTGCCCAAATCCTCGAGTTCGGCAACTTGGTCTTCGTCAAGCTTGAGTTCTTCGCGGACTTCTTTCATCATCAGCAGACCCGTAACCCCAGCTCCGCCCATGCCGCCGCCCATCATACCGCCCATCATCATCCGGCCGCCCCCTTGGCCTCGCCCACCCCCCTGCCCTGCAGGATCCTGCGCCATGGCCGAAAAGGTCAGAGCGCTGACCAAGCCAACAGAAAGAGCGAACCTCGACATAAGTTTCTTCATTGGCATGGCCTTAACCCCGATTGAGAAAAATGGTAACACAAGCGATTATAGGATTTCCGAAGTGGATTGCATGGTCTTTTTCGGCATGCCCACTTCACCGGTGAGCATTGTAACCCATGGTTTCCGATGTCGTTTCGCTAAGGGTCAAAATATTTCTTATGGAAATTCCAGTCACCATTCCCTCCCCCGATGCGGCCATCGCCATGCGGGATTCGACCCTTGGACAGATGGAATTCGCCAGAAAATACACCCTGGGACTTCTTGCCGACGTGCCCGAGGAACTCTGGCAACGCGAGCCGCAAGGAACCCCGACCCATTTTGCTTGGCAAATCGGGCACCTCGCCGTCGCCCAGTACGGCCTGATGCTCTTTCGCCAACGCGGACGAGCCGAAGGCGATGTCGAACTCATGCCTGGCTGGTTTCGAAAACGCTACTCCCGGGGTACGAAACCCTCGGACGATCCTAGCCCACATCCGGATCGCCAAACCATGCTCGGCATGCTCGAACGGATCCACTTGGCCTCGATAGGATTTATCAGCCAAGCTCCCGCCGATTTGCTCCTCGAACCGACCGAGATGCCCTATACGGCCTACCCGATCAAACTCGGCGCCCTGCTCTTTTGCCCTTTGCACGAGTCGATCCACTCAGGACAAATCGGTCTGCTGCGACGAGCTTTCGGGTTGAGCCCCGTAAGATGATCTCACCCATAAGATGATCTCAGCGAGCTTGCCTGCGGAGCCGCGTAAGCCCAAGACCGCATAAATGCCCCCTAACCCAGAAAGGCATCCTGAGCATGGAGGCTGCCGGCCATCAATCGTACTCGTGGAAGGATCGACTCGCCTACTGGGGATTTCGACTGATCGTCGCACTGATCCAGTCTCTGCCGCTCGATCGCTGCGAACGGCTCGCTCAACTGCTCGGAACGCTCATGAGCCGAGTGATCCGAATTCGACACGCATTGGTCCAAAGCAATCTTCAACGCGTCTTCCCCGAATGGCCCGAAGCCAAAACAAATCGGACCCAAGAGCAGATGTGGGAACACTTGGTCCTGATGCTCTGCGAGGTCGCCCACGCACCGAGAAAAATACACCGAGAAAATTGGTACGAACACTACGAACTGCCCGACCGCAGAGAAATGCTCAAGCTCGCTCTGGACCCGCGCCCCAAAGTCATGGTCTCGGGCCACTTCGGAAACTTTGAACTCGCAGGCTTTGTCACAGGCCTTTTTGGAATCTCGACGACCACCATCGCCCGCCCCCTAGATAACGGGTTTGTCCACGATTACGTCGATCGGTTCCGATCCTCAGGCGGGCAATTCATGCTTGCCAAGTCCGGTTCGTCGAGCCAAGTCGAGGCGATCCTGGCCCAAGGAGGCGCTCTGTCGCTGCTTGCCGACCAATACGGAGGCCCCAAAGGCTGCTGGGTCGAATTCCTCGGCCAAATGGCCTCGTGCCACAAAGCCCTGGCTCTCTTTACTCTCTCGAGCGGCGCGCCCATGATGGTATGCTCGAATATCCGCAAAGACCAACCACTGCACTTCGAAATGACGATCCTCGGAATCGCTGATCCGACGTGCGAAAATTGCCCCGACTCCATCGTCTCAATCACCCAATGGTACAATCGATGCCTCGAGAAGGCGATCCGCGCCCGCCCCGAACAATACTGGTGGGTCCACCATCGCTGGAAAGGCACCCCGCCTGCCCGCACAAGCAAATCTTCTTAGCCCTCAAGCACACCATGCCAAAAATCCACAGAGCACTCGGACTCAGTGTTACCTACCCAGACAATTGGTCCCTGACCGAAGATGTCCAAGACGACCAAGTGGTGGGTTTCCAAATCCAAAGCCCCGCTACCGCGTTCCTCTCGGTCATCGGCTTCGATCCGTCCACCTCGCCCGAACAAGCCATCGAGCAAGTCACCCAACTGATCTCCGTCGACTACGACAACCTCGAAAGCGAAAACTTCTCGCCCCAAGATGCCTCCCACCCAGGCATCCTCGCCGACGCCATCGGTCGCGAAATGTACTTCTACTACCTCGACATGCTCGTCCACACCGAACTGATCGCCCTGGGACTCCCAAACCAAACCATTCTGGTTCAATTCCAAGCCGAGGACTCCGAATACCGTTCGCTCGAAAGGGTCTATGCTGCCATGCTCATGACGCTCTGCGAGTCGATCGAAAGCACCCACGAAGGACTTGCCGGAGAACCCGACTAGAAAATGAAAAAGCCCCACCTAACAACAGTTGGTCACGCCCGAAATCCAACCACTGCTAGGTGAGGCAAGTTTAATTTTTATTGATACTGAATCGTCTTCGAATCGCCGGAAGGAATTCGAACAGCCGCGTCAGTTCTCTTCATCAAAGCATAACCGATCTTAGCACGGGATGCCACAACAGCAGGGACTTTTTCTCCTGTTTTCTTTCCGAAAACCTGTTCGCTTTTTTATTTCATTGCGTCACCAGCAAAAAGACAGCGGAAATGGGCTTTTCCTCCTCCGCGGCGGCTATTGAATTCGCTCTTTCCCAACCCATGGAATCAAAACTTTCGGAATTTTAATCGAGCCGTCCGAAAGCTGATGGTTTTCCATCAACGCAATTAATGCGCGGCTGATGGCCACAGCCGTACCGTTAAGGGTATGCGCAAAATGCGTTCCTTTCTCACCCTTGGTGCGATAACGAATATTTAACCTCCTGGCTTGATAGTCGGTGCAGTTCGATGTGCTCGTGACCTCGCCCCACTGACCACCGTCGCCCCGGCCAGGCATCCAAGCTTCCAAGTCGTATTTTCGGTAAGCTGGCCCGCCTAGGTCGCCCGTTGCGGTATCGACCACGCGAAACGGGATCTCTAAGGCGTCAAAAATCTCGCACTCGATCCCTCGGAGCTCTTCATGGACCGCGCTGCTCTGGTCCGGAAGCGTGAAGGCGAACATCTCCACCTTGGTGAATTGATGCACGCGATAGAGCCCTCGGGAAGCTCGGCCTGCGGCTCCTGCCTCCGTTCGAAAACAATGGCTGATCCCGACCAACTTCAACGGCAATTGCTCCGCTTCCAAAACCTGGTTGTGGTACATCCCCCCGAGCGTAATCTCGGCGGTGGCGACCAAGTTCAATTCGGTGTTCTCGATGCTGTAGATTTGGGTCTCTGGCCCCCGAGGAATGAATCCAATCCCATGCAGAATATCGGTATTGGCCACATCGGGCGTCGATACGGGAATGAACCCCTTCTTGGCCAAATGGCTTACAACAAACTGCTGCAAAGCCAGTTCCAAAAGGACCGCATCTCGCTTCAAGAAGTAGAATCCTGCTCCGGCAACCCTCGCTCCAGCCTCGAAGTCCATCATGTCGTGCTGCTGGCCGAGTTCCAAGTGATCTTTTGGCTTGAAATCGAAATGGGTGATCGGTGTGGATCCCCGGGCGATCTCGAGATTCGCGTTGTCGTCGTTCCCGATCGGGGCCGACGGATGGGTCATATTCGGAACGCGCGCAAGGAGCTCGTCGATCTGTCGATCCAGAGAATCGTGGTCTTTCTGCGACTGCTCCTTCGAAGCCCTGAGCCCCCTTCCTCGCTCCTTGTATTCCTCGCGTTGCTCGGCTGGAACCTTGCCAATCTGAGCGCTGACCTCATTGGCCTGTCGATTCCATTCCTCTACCTCAGCCATTTTGGCCCGACGCTCCATTTCCAACGCGATGATCCTATCGACATCGGCTTGGGCCCCGCGATGAAGGCAATTGAGTTTGACCGCTTCGGCGTTCTCTACCACATATTTTCGGTCGAGCATAGGATAACTGTCCGGTGAAAGGATTCGCATGCGCAGAAGCATTGCTCGCTGAATCGCGTGCAAAGCCCCAAAAAAAGACGTTCCAAGTTTAACGCATTTCTAGATTTTGAGGATAGCTTGATATCCAGGCTCGACCCCCGGCCTGAATAAGCAGGATTGAAGGAGGCTCGAAGGTCGATCCTCGGGGGTACAACGACCAGCGATACCTCGGCCATCGGATCGCAACTGAAATATCCCACCCCTGCCCTGAGGACTTGGATCATGTACCGACGCGCTCTTCTAACCAACGCCTTGTGGCTCGGTCTGGCCGCAACGGGCTTTTGCCAGCAGCCCCCTAGCGAAACCGTTGCGAGTTCCTCTAGCCCCGGCGAACTTCCCAACTTCCCATCGGCTAGCGACCCTGATTCGAAGTCCGAAAAACCCATTCTGGGAAAGCACCGTTTCGAACCCTCAGCCTCCAAGGAATACCGAGTGGAGCGTGCCCGAAAGGAATCCGAAGCTCGCGAGGAGCTTTTGAGGCACTACCGTGCGATCGGATTTGATTACGCTCACCCGACTTTCGATGGCATGGCTCTGAACCCATACCGGCCCAAACGCCGTGTTTTCTTCGTTCAGCCGATCCGCCCTTGGTAGATCGATTGTCCCCAATCGATCAGCACCTGAAGCCACCGCAACCGGTGGGAGCAATTGCACCTCCCACCCTCTTGTGAGACAATCCGACACCACCCACGTGCACACGTGCACACGTGCACACGTGCATAAGTGGGATGTTGTGCTACGAATTTGCAATCCACGGACTCGATGTCCCAAAAAACAGGTGATGTGATGGCCAAAAACTCCTCCCGTCGATTGTTTATCAAGAATGCTACGATCGGATCGGCTGCACTCGCTGCTGCTACCCAGCTCCCGAATCTCGGAGCGGGCCTCGGAGCGGGACTTGCCCATGGTGCCGCCGTGCGGCATTTCGATACCGAAGTCATGACCGGCTCGGGCGACTACCAATACCGAGTCAAACACCAATACGTCCAACTCCCTAGCGAGTACTCTTGGCAAACCACGCACAACGTCGCCGTCGATTCCCAAAACCGCGTTTATGTCATTCATGAAGGCCGCGAGGAACTCAAAGATCACCCATCGATCTTCGTCTTCGATGACCAAGGCAAATTCATTCGCGCATTTGGCAGCCAGTATCAAGGGGGCGGCCATGGACTCGAAGTGCGACGCGAAGGGTCCGATGAGTTCCTCTATGTATCGGCCTACCAACAAGTCAAAGCCTTTTCCAAGCTGACCCTCGATGGCAAAGTGATTTGGTCCCAAAGAGCTCCCCAAGAGTCGAAGATCTACAACCAAGAGGAATACGACGCACCGAAGAAAGTTTGGGGAAGAGATCGCTTCATGCCAACAAACTTCGCGTTTCTACCCAAAGGTGGCTTTCTCCTTGCCGATGGTTATGGTGCTTTCCATATCCATCGTTACGATCAAGACGGCAAATGGCTGAGCTCCTTCGGGGGAGCAGGTGACGGGACCGGCAAGTTCAATACCCCTCACGGCCTTTGGATCGATGATCGAGACGAGGCCAATCCCAAGATCGTCGTTACCGACAGAGCGCACAACACACTCCAGATTTTCGACATCGACGGCAAGTACCTCTCCACCATCCCTGGTTTTGGACTCCCCGCGAACATCGATTGCCAGGGCCAAGTCCTCTTGGTCCCCGAACTCGGGGCCCGCGTATCGCTCCTGGACCGAGAGTATAAGGTCCTTGCGCAACTCGGGAGCGACGTCGAACGTATTCGCGACACCAAGGGGGTTAGAGAGGACGAATCGTCGTGGATCGATGGCAAATTTGTCCATCCTCACGACGCCTGCTTCGATCGCAACGGCGACATCCTCGTGGCCGAATGGGTGCGGACGGGCCGAGTGACCAAGCTTGAGCGGGTACGATAACTACACACTTGCGACGCAAGGTTGCAGCAGGATACAACGTGGAGAACCGATCGAGGATTCAGGATTTCAAGGAACTGCTCAGTACGGCTTGGCCGTTGATGCTCTCGACCGGATTGTTCTCGATCACCCTTTTTGTCGACCGACTCTTTTTGTTTCAATACTCCGATGCGGCCGCAGCAGCAGCCATGTCGGCAGGTACCCTGTTTTGGTCCGTGACTTGTTTGCCCGCCGGGATCTGCGGGTACACAAGCACCTTCGTCGCTCAGTATTTGGGAGTCCGCCGAGTCGACCGGGCCACGCATGTGGTCTGGCAAGGTTGCTTGTTGGCCATCGCGATGATGCCTATTCTGGTGCTCTTGGGACTCTACTCCCACCGATTGTTCGTCGCCTTCGGGCATCCACCCGAGCTGGCCAAATCCGAGTACGATTTTTTTCTAGGACTCGTACCCGGCGCCTGCGCGACGATCTTGAGTTCTGCGTTGGTTGGACTTTTCGCCGGAAGCGGTCGACCGATGGTCCTCCTGTACTGCGATGCGATCGCAACGGCAACCAACGCTGTTCTCGACTATGGCATGATCTTCGGGAATCTGGGGTTCCCTGAATGGGGCGTCGCAGGTGCAGCCCTCGCCTCGAGCCTCGCTTTGTCGCTCAAATGCGTGCTGCTTGCCGGTTTCGCCCTGTGGTATCTGAAGACCAATCGGTTTGGCGTCTGGCCAAAGCATGCGGGGGTCATGAACCGATTCCAAGACGTCTTTCGGTGGGATTTCCCACTCATGCGACGTCTGATCCGCTTCGGCTGGCCCGCAGGAGTCTCCGTCGTCGCGGAAGCCTGGAGCTTTGCGATCATCATGATGATCGTCGGCAACCTCGGAGAACGCCCAGCGGCAGCAACAACGCTGGCTCTCGGAGTCAATGTACTAGCCTTTATTCCCCTCATGGGCTTGGGGATCGCTTTGGGAGTCTTGGTCGGCAAGTACCTAGTCCAATCCCAGTTGAAAACAGCGCAGCGGTTGATCGAGGCTGCCTTGATCGTCGGACTGATCTACAGCGGAGCCTTTGCGATTCTCTACGGAGTGTTCCCCGAACAGGTCATGAGCATCTACGCGATCGGGAACGATCCGGCCCGATTTGAGGCGATCAAGCCCGAGCTTAAACCGCTTTTGTATTTCATAGCCGCCTACTGCGTATTCGATTCGGTACAAGTCATCTTCTCAGGCGTGCTCAAGGGTGCTGGCGATACACTGTTTGTACTCCTGGGCCATGCGATCGCAGGTTTTGGAACGGTGGGGCTAGCCGTCCTGGGGCAGAAAATTTTCGGTTGGGACGGCCTGTACTACTGGTGGGGAGTCATCAGTGTTTGGGTGGTCGTTTTGGCGATTTTCTTTACCGCTCGGTACCTCCAGGGCGGCTGGAAAACCAAGCGCGTGATCGAGCCGGACTTGGTTTCGTGCGACGCCTGATCGCATCGTCCAAGAAGCAGACAGATGTTAGAATGGCCCCATGGTCAAGAAATCAAAAAACGCTGCATTCTCCCAACCGATGCTCTTCGATACCGAGCCAGCGCCCGATCCTCAGCCGATCGCTCTGGCCAACCACGACATCGCTCTGGCCGCCCCAGGCGTTGCGCCGGCCGACCCACTTGCTCCAACGGTTGGCGCTTCGAGCAAGGATCTATTACCACAGTTTCCTACGTCTAGCGACCTGGTGGTGATCGTCGACTCGCACTCCTTGATCTACCAGGTTTTTCATGCGTTGCCTCCGATGACTAGCCCCCATGGGCTCGAGGTCGGAGCCGTGCACGGATTCCTTCGAGACATCGCTACGATCATGCAGCAATGGTCTCCGACGTACCTACTGTGCGCTTTTGACGCTTCGGAAGTGACGTTTCGAAACGCGTTGTACCCTGAATACAAAGCCCATCGCGAGGAGATGCCCGATGCGCTCCGAGGCCAACTGGGAATCATCCAAGAGGCTCTTAAGCTTCTTGGGATCCCAATCCTATCGATCCCAGGATTCGAGGCGGACGATATTCTAGCGACCATCGCCGACCGGGCCGGCTCCAACGGAGCCCGCGTGTTGCTTGTCACCAGTGATAAGGACTGTCGACAACTGATCACTCCTCGCGTCTCCATGCTCAATCTCCGCAAGAGTGAGCTCTTTACGGCCAAGGAGCTTCAAGAGGTCTGGGGGATCCGCCCCGAACAAGTGGTCGATTTCCAAGCGATGGTCGGCGATTCGACCGACAACGTACCTGGCGTCCATAGCATTGGTCCTAAAGCTGCCCAGCAGTTGCTCGAGCAATTTGGTTCTCTCGATGGAATCTACGCCAACATCGCAAAAGTAGCCGGCGACAAAAAGCGAGAGAAACTTATCGAACACCGCAAGCTTGCGTATCTGAGTCGCGATCTTGTCAAACTGCGCACCGATACGCCGGTGCCCGAGGATTGGGAATCGCTCCGGCGAAAAGCTCCCGATGCCGAGGGGCTCGAGAACTTGTTCCGAGACCTGGGCTTCCGGAAAATCGCTGAAGTCCTCTTGCAACACACACAAGCAACTTCCTCGAATTCTCAGCAATCGATTCACGAGCCAGGCACCGACGAGGAATTTCGTCTCTCCCCCTCCCCTACCCCTCAACTCGTCCCGTCGGTTCGTTTATCTTCGGAGCACTACCGGACCATCGCGAATCTGTCGGAGCTTACCGATCTGGTCGAAGTCCTTCGCAAGGCCCCATGCGTGTCGATCGACACCGAAACGACATCCACCAAAGCAAGGCAGACGGAGCTTGTGGGCATCAGCCTTTGCTGGGCTCCTGGCCAAGCGGCTTATCTACCGATTCTCAGCCCAGAACCGAACAGAAACCTACCGCTCGGGGCCGTTCGAGAAAAACTCGCCAGCCTTTTGGCCGATCCGAAAATCGCTTGGATCGGACAAAACATCAAGTTCGATGCGATCGTCTTGAAAACCCACGGGATGCCTCTTGCAAATATCCTTTTCGACACGATGGTCGCCGACTATCTGCTCGATGCGGGGGGGCGAAACCACGACCTGGGCGATATCGCCAAACGCTGGCTCGGAGTCGATTCGATCCCCATCCAAGCCCTCATCGGGACCGGTAAATCCCAACGGACCATGGACCAAATCCCCATCGAGCAGGTCGCTCTCTACGCTGCCGAGGATGTGGACATCCCAATCCGCTTGTATCCGGACATGCACGAGCGAATCGTTGCCGAAGGGCTCGAGCATGTGATGAAGGAACTCGAACTCCCATTGATCCAAGTCCTTGTTTCGATGGAATGCATCGGGGTATCGGTCGATACGAACCGCTTGGCCGCTCTGCGCGACGATTTCAAACAACGCGTCGATTTGCTCCATGATCAGATCATGGAAATCGCCGGCGAAAGGTTCAACCCGGATAGTCCGAAACAGCTCTCTACGATTCTGTTCAGCAAATTCAAACTGCGGGTCGTCAAGAAGACCAAAACCGGAATCAGTACCGACGCGGAAGTTCTCGAGGAACTCGCCAGCGAGCATCCACTCCCGGCCAAGATTCTTGAATACCGCCAAATGGCCAAGCTTCTTAGCACGTATGTCGAAGCACTTCCACTTCTGATCCATCCGCAAACCCAACGTATCCATACTTCGTATCGCCAAGACATCGCTGCGACCGGACGACTCAGCAGCGTTGAACCTAACCTACAGAATATCCCCGTTCGAACGCCCGAAGGTCGCTCGATCCGCTCGGCCTTTGTACCCGGACCGGCCGGCTGGAAGTTCATGACCGCGGACTACTCCCAAATCGAACTGCGCGTCCTAGCCCACTGCTGCTCGGATACCAACCTGTGTATGGCTTTTGAAAACAACATCGATATCCATGCGGCCGTCGCAGCACAGGTCCATGGTGTACCGGTCGACCAGGTCACCTCGAGCATGAGACGAAACGCCAAGGCGGTAAGCTTCGGTATCCTTTACGGCCAAAGCCCATTTGGGCTCGCCAAGGCGCTGGGTATCTCGCGTTCCGATGCTGGGCAGTTCATCGATCAATACTTCGCCAAATACCCCAACGTACGCGAGTTCATCTCCGACACCTTGGTCGATTGCCGAACCAAAGGATTCGTCACGACCCTTTCGGGCAGAAAACGGATCCTAAAGGGAATTAGGGACTTTCAATCTCTCGACGAAAACAAGAAAAAGCAATTGCTCGAGCCCGAGCGAATGGCGATCAATACGGTAATCCAAGGTACCGCAGCCGACATGATCAAAATGGCGATGATCTCGCTCGATCGCAAGCTTCGAGAGTCGCAACTGCCAGCCAACATGCTCCTGCAAATCCACGACGAACTGGTCTTCGAAGTCGCTCCCGAGGCCGTCGATGCCCTGGCGGATTTGGTGCGGAGGGAAATGTCCTCGGTCATGCCCCTGAGAGTCCCCATTCAGGTCGACGTCAAAGTCGGAAACAACTGGGCAGAGTGCGAACCTCTATGAAACGTCCTTGGGTTATCGGTATCACTGGCGGAATCGCCAGCGGCAAAAGCGCAGTGACCAACATCCTGGAGACCCGAGGTGCATTGGCTCTACGCGCCGATCGCATCGGACATGAGATTCTCGAAAGTCCGATCGTCCAAACCAAGCTTGTCCGACAATTCGGCCAATCGATCTTTTCGCAGGAATCCAAGTCCATCGATCGCAAACGGATCGCCGCTTTGGTTTTTGGCGATACCCCTCAGGCCATCGAGCGGCGCAAGTGCCTCGAGGCGATTACGCATCCACCTATCCGCGCAAAGATACGCCAGGAGCTCGATCAGGTCCTCATCGCCGCAGTTCATCCGTGGGTTGCCCTGGATATTCCTCTGCTCCTTGAATCGGGTTGGGACAAGTCCTGCGATGCGATTTGGTTCGTCGATTCACCGTATGAAGACCGCTTGAAACGAGCACTTGACAGGGGGTGGACTCAAGAGCACTTCGATGCCCGTGAGGCCTCGCAGTGGAGCATGGAGAAAAAACGCTCGAAAGCCACCTGTGTCCTCTCGAACGCGGGAAACCTGCGAGATCTTGAGCTACAGATCGCCGGAGCGCTCGACGCGATCGGTGCGGTCCGCTTACAATCCTAAATCGTGTGGCCAGCCGCAGCTTGTAGACCGTGTAAACCGTGTGATCTGGATCGAATATTAGCCAATCGAGACCTTTGATATGAATTTCAGAATCCTTTTTTGGGTCGGCTTGTTCGGGATCCTCGGGGTCCTGCAAGCCCAATCCAGCAGCTTTGCTCAAGAGTTCGATCGCAAGTCACTGCGCGAGGCGCTGGCTTTTCACGCTTCCTTCGATGGATCGGCCGATGCGGTGGTTCAACGCGGCGACGGACGAGTCTATACGACCGAATCGCTCGCTCGCAAAGAATGGACACCGGGCATCCAACGTCCCGACGTTTCGATCGTTAAGGATTCGGGAGTTCGTGGAGACTGCATTCGATTTGCGGACAAATCCCCAAAGGTCATCTGCTACAAAGGTGAGGTACTACCTCGATACGAGCAAAAGATCTCAGGCACGGTCGGTTTCTGGATGCGACTCGACCCGGACAAGGACCTAAAACCTGGTTACTGCGACCCGATCCAGATCACAGAAAAGGCCTGGAACGATGCGGCCATGTTCGTCGACTTTGACAAGGATCTCCCAAGAGACTTTCGATTGGGGATGTTCTCCGATCTGAAATACTGGAACCCTGAGAATGTTCCATGGGAAAAATGGCCCGTCGAAAAAAGACCCATGGTGACGGTCAAAAACCCTGGGTTTACTCGGGAGGCGTGGAAGCATGTCGCGTTTAGCTTCGAAGGTATCAACGCAGCCGATCCGAAATCGACCCAAAGCTCGCTCTATCTCGATGGCAAATTGCAAGGGGTACTTCAAGGCCCCATGCGGTTTACTTGGGACCCAGCCAAAACAGCGATCATGATCGGGATCGAGTACATCGGCGACATGGACGAATTGATGATTTTCAATCGTCCACTCACCGCCGAAGAGCTTCAAACAGTCATCCAAGGAAAGTTACAGCAATGAGTGTCCATGGGATTCGGCCAGTAACCGTTACACGAGGATTCACCAAGACCACACCCGGTTCGGTCCTGTACCAATGCGGCGAAACCGTCGTGCTCTGCACAGCAAGCTTAGAACAGAAAGTTCCCGACTGGATGGTCGGTAAAGGCAAAGGTTGGATCACTGCCGAGTACAACATGCTCCCGGGCTCTACACCCCAACGCAAATCGCGAGAACGAAGCGGGAAAATCGATGGTCGCACAACCGAAATCCAACGATTGATCGGCCGTTCGTTTCGCGCCATCGCCGATCTCCAAAAGCTGGGCGAACGATCTTTGACGATCGATTGCGATGTCTTGCAAGCCGATGGTGGGACACGGACGGCCGCGATCACCGGCGGAATGATCGCCTTGATCGATGCGGTCAATTCCGTGTTTGCCGGTGTGCCTGCGGCGCAATATCCCCTGAGGGACTCCGTCGCTGCGATCAGCGTCGGAATCGTCGATGGCAAGCCTAGTCTCGACCTCGACTACCTGCGCGATGTTCGTGCCGATGTCGATATGAACGTGGTCATGACCGGGAACAATCGATTTGTCGAGATCCAAGGAACTGGCGAAGAAGCCACCTTCGACGACCAAGAACTCACCGAACTCCTTGCGCTGGCCAAACAAGGGATCGCGCAACTGCACGCCAAGCAAAAAGCAGCCCTCGGAAAGACATGGCCTTGGTAGGGCTCCTTAGCAAGAAAAATTCCGATCCTCGTTGATGTTGCTCAGCGATTGCCTGAAACTAACGTTTCGCAGCGGAGGCCTTGGAGATCGGTTCAACATACTCCTCGAGATACTCTTGGACCGCTTGAGCCAGCACCTCCGCCGTTTTTTCCCTCTGGGTTTTGCTCCGGTAATCAGCACCAAACTCAAGCTGCACCGCGTCGAGTCCATTGGGCTGATGGCTCCCATGGGTCTGGACGATGTACCCACCGGTGAAGCCGGATTGCTCTTTCCCATCGCCCATGGGTGGGAATACAGTCCAACCCAATCGATCGAGGGTTCCGAACAAGCTCTTTTCTCCCGTGTGGGCCGATTCACCGAAACGCTCTTTGAGGCGTGCGACCGTTTTTCCGTTTGCTGTTCCACGGTAAAGGGTCTTGCTCGATGATCCCTGGCCATGGATGTCCAGCAACAATCCAGTATGGTGCTCCTCAAGGATCTCTTTGCAGTACCTGTGCAACATACCGTGGTAGCGTTGGTAGACAGGTGCTGCATCGGAGTCCTCGTACGCGATCCCCGAAGGACGATTCGGATCGAGGTACTTGCGGTGCACCTTGCTGACGACCAAGTAGGGTCGTTTTCCCATTCGCTTTTCGATGGCATCGGCCAAGGCGACGGCCAACTCGGAAGTCCCAGCGTCGCGTCCGGTAAAGAAACCCGAAGGTCCTGTTGCCATCCCGGCACCTTGCCGTGGTTCGACGCCTCGGATCTGGAGGGTACCACCGTGAGGAGCCGAAAGAACCACCGGCAACTGTCCTGCTTGGACCATCACCAATTCCTCGAGGTCGCCAGTTTCGAGGTTCTTTTCGGAGAATGGCTCGATCGGTTGGCCTGTCGCTGGAGATTGAGTTTCCTGCGCAAAAGCCTTTCGATGGGACGAATCGAAGATCCCTGCCAAGAGGAAAAGCGTCAATAGACAGGCCGACCGAGCCGAGTGCATGGATCCTTCGATTGACATGACGACGATGTTCCCAAAGCAGAGGTTGATTATCCAGACGCTCGGTCCAGACGGTCCATGATCGCTCGACCCAAGCCCGAGCGTTCGACACGTTGGCAGTAGATAGCTGCAACGTTTTCGGAATCGCATTCTCTGAAAAACTCGAACAAGCGTCCAGCATAATCGTCAAGAGAACCGCACACGCAGAGTTTAGCCCCAGGGAACTTCTCGGAGAGATCCGATTCGATTGCGCGGATATCGTTCCTCGGGGCGATCCCAAGGATCGCAACCGCCCCGGAGAGTTTTCCTAGCTGATCGATCGA
>Ga0315905_10001327_pt1 | contig 26581 bp, 21 predicted proteins | sample LakEriMetagenome_5_FD_203522 | JGI IMG/M metagenome (GOLD analysis project Ga0315905, IMG submission 203522) | Freshwater fungal communities from buoy surface, Lake Erie, Ohio, United States - Buoy 4 MA121 | ecosystem: Environmental > Aquatic > Freshwater > Lake | place: USA: Lake Erie, Ohio...
CTGCAGTATTCTGATATCAGTGAGTTGGGTGATCGTGTTGTGGTCAGTCACCGCGACGAAGTCGAGGCTGGCGTCACGCGCGGCAATGAATGTCGAAAGCGTGGGGCACGGGCCGCGCTCGCCTTCGGGTCCGCACGAACCATCGGAATGCGCCGTGTGGGTGTGGAAGTCGCCCCGGCGCCATTTGCTCGCGTCGGCGTCCGGCGTGGCGGCGGCCTTGCGCACGCCTGAGCTAGCGGCGGGCCGATCCGATGCTCTGCTGAAACTCACCGTCGCCGTGTAGCTCGAAGTCTGGCCCTCGCGGATGTTCGGGATACCGAGCACAAGCTTCCATTCGCCGGGTTGGATGGGGCCTGGGCGGTAGGACGGAGTCGCGGCCTGCGAACCGATCTCGATGTGGTTCTTGTTGCCGCCGCTCCAGCCGCGCTGGCCTTGCGGGTCGCGCACGCCGATGTCGATGACGGTACGGTCCTCCTTGCCAGTGTAGGCGAAGTCGAGGGTGATGTTCGTCGTGCCCGGCGGAACGGTGAAAGGAATCTCGCGATAGCTCTGGTGATCGGCGCGGGTGATCTCACCTGTGAGGACGAGCGGCGGTGCATCGGGCAGGGGCTCTGGCTGCTGCACGCAGGCGGCGAGGGCGAGAGTAACAGCGGCGATGAGGTGGGACAGATGTCTCGGCATGCGCCTGAGACTAGGGCGTGTTCGTGACGGGTGGTAGTGGCCCGCAGGCGCGCCGCGCCGCGCCAATAAAAACGCCGCCCCTGGTGGAGCGGCGTTCCGTTCAGTCACGATCGATGCTTACCAGCCGCAGGTCTGGCCCTTGTTCTGTTCCTTCATCCACGCTTGCAGCGGGGCGAAGTAGGCGACGAGGGCGGAGCCATCGATGTCGCGGGTGCCGGTGAAGGCCTCGAGGGCGTCGGGCCAGGGTTTGCTGGCGCCCATCTCGAGCATCTTCGTGAACTTGGCGCCGACCGCCTTGTCGCCGTAGATCGAGCAGCGATGCAGCGGCCCGGTCCAGCCGGCCTGCTCGCAGGCGGCCTTGTGGAACTGGAACTGGAGGATGAAGGACAGGAAGTAACGCAGGTAAGGCGTGTTGCCCGGGATGTGGAATTTGGCGCCGGGGTCGAACGCGTCTGCGGCGCGCGAGACCGGCGGCGTGATACCCTGATACTGGCGGCCGAGATCGACCCAGGCCTGGTTGTATTGCGCGGGGCTCGTCTCGCCGCGGAAGACTTGCCAGCGCCACTTGTCGACCTTGATGGCGAAGGGCAGGAAGGCGACCTTCTCGAGCGCACGGTCCATCAGCAGGCCGATGTCGGCGGAGGCTGCCGGAACCTTGTCGATGAGGCCGAGCTGCTTGAGGTATTCCGGCGTAATCGAGAGGGCGACGAAATCGCCGATGGCTTCGTGGAAGCCATCGTTCGCGCCGTTCTTGAAGAGCAGGTCCTGATCCTTGTAGGCGCGTTGGTAGAAGTTGTGGCCGAGTTCGTGGTGGACGGTCGAGAAGTCCTCGCCGTTGATCTGCGTGCACATCTTGATGCGCAGGTCTTCCTTGTTGTCGACGTTCCACGCCGAGGCGTGGCAGACAACTTCGCGATCGCGCGGGCGGGTGATCTGCGAGCGCTGCCAGAATGTCTCGGGCAGGGGCGCGAGGCCGAGCGATGTGAAGAAGGCCTCGCCCGTCTTCACCATCTTGATCTGGTCATAGCCCTTCTGCTTCAGCACCGTGGTGAGCTCATAGCCGGGGTCGGAGGCGGGCGGGGCGGCTATGTCGTAGATGTTGTCCCACTGCTGGGCCCACATGTTGCCGAGCAGGTCGGCGCGGATCGGGCCGGTCTTCGATTGCACGGCCTCGCCGTATTTCGCATTGAGCTTGCCGCGGGCATAGCAGTGCAGGTCGTCGTACAGCGGCTTCACCTGGGTCCACAGGCGCTCGACCGTCTTTTCCATGTCGGCGGAAGGCATGTCGTAGTTGGCGAGCCACATGTCGGCGACGTCCTTGAAGCCGAGTTCGCGGGCGCCTTCATTGCCGATCTCGACCATGCGCTGGTAGTCGGGCTTCATCGCCGGCGAGATGGCGTGCCAGCCTTCCCATGCTGCGGCGAGGATTTTCGGGTCGCGGGATTCAGCGAGGAGAAGCGAGGCTTCTTCGAGCGTCAGCGGCGCCTTGGGGTCGCGCGGTTCTTCCTTGTTGCGCGAGGCGTTGAGGATCTTGAGGACGGCGGCGACATCGAACTTCGCCGGGTCGAGCGGCACCTTGCCCTTGCCGTAGGTGGACTGAAGGTTCGTGGTGATGGTCGCGAGTTCGTCGGCGATGGCTTTCTGCTGGTCGGGCGTGCCCTTGGAGGGGGCGGGCATGACGATGCCGGCGCGCAGGATGTCCATCTTGCGCTTCTGCTCGGGCGTCATCTGAGCGCCTTCGAACTGCTTGGTGGCGTTGGCGAGACGGACGGAGAGCAGCGTGCCTTCGGAGCCCGCACGGGAGTTGAGCCAGTCGGTGTCGTCGGTGATGTAAGTAGAGTTCACCCACGCCACGCGTGCGGCGTAATCGGAAAAGTCCGACAGCTCTTTCTCGGCGGCGGCGAGGAATTCGGCAGGGGTCTGCTTGGGGGTGGCGGCAGCCGTCGCGGCCGGGGTCGTGGTTGTGTCAGCGGCCGGCGGCGCCATGGCGGTGCAGCTGGAAAGGATCAGTGCGCCGATTGCGGCGCCGCAAAGCAGAAGCTGTCTCATTTTATCAGTCCTGTTGGAAACCCTGACCCGCAAAGGGCGACGGCGCGGAGACTAGTGCCGCGCGTCGGTCGGTCAACAGGCATGAATCAGGCGCGGCGCGGGCCGGGATAGCGCGTGTTGGGGCCAAGCTTCGGTGCGGTCTTCGCGAGTTCCGCGAAGCTCTGGTCGGCGGCGTCGAGGGCGAACGCGATGTTCGCGTCGGTCATCGCGGCGGAGATGAACATGTTGTGCCAGGGGTGCATGTAGACGCCGTGCCGGACCATGCTGGCCGACCAAGCATAGCCGAGGCGCATGTCGGGGTCTTCCTCGAACAGGATCAGCGGCATCTGCGCGGGGCCGGTCTGGCGCACGGTGAAGCCGTGTGCGCTGGCCCGGTCATCGAGGCCGCTGCGCAGGCTTTCGCCCATTGCCGTGATCTGTTCGAGATAGTCGGACTCGCGGATCAGCTTCAGCGTGGCGAGGCTGGCGGCCATCGCGGCGGCGGCGAACCAGTAGGAGCCCGTGGCGTAGATCTTCTCCGCTGCGCCGCGCGCCTTCTCCGAGCCCATGAGAGCTGAGATGGGGTGACCGTTGGCGATCGCCTTGCCCCAGCAGGACAGGTCCGGCGCGACGCCGAGCAGCGACCAGCTGCAGTCCCGCGCGATGCGGAAGCCGGCGCGGACTTCATCGACGATGAGCAGTGCGCCGGTCTCGTCGGCGAGTTCGCGGGCGCGTTTCGCATAGGCGGCCGAGGGAGAAGCCTGGTCGATGAAAACGTCGTGGCGGAAAGGCGAGGCGAAGATGGCGGCGAGATCGGCGCCAGCGGCCTTCACCGCGGCTTCGAGGCTTTCGACGTCGTTGTAGGTGCAGATGTGCTGGCCCGCCTGGTCGCTGGGGGCGATGCCGCGTGGCCGCGGATTGCTCCATGGCGAGGAGCCGTGATAGGCGCCCGCCGCGCGCACGATTGCGTTGCGGCCGGTGTGCGCGCGCGCGACCATCAGCGCCATCGTGGTGGCGTCAGAACCGTTCTTGCAGAACATCGCCCATTCGGCGTGGCCGACCATCGCCACCATGGTCTCGGCGAGATCGACGATGAGCGGAGAGGGGCCGGTCATCGCATCGCCGATGGCCATCTGTTCAGAATAGGCGCGGTCGATGTCGTCGTGGGCGTAGCCGAAGAGCTGGGGACCGTAGGCGCACATCAGGTCGAGCAGCAGGTTGCCGTCGGTGTCCCACAGCCAGGGACCTTCGGCCCTTGCAAAGAACTGCGGGTAGCCTTCGGGCAAGGCGCCGACGGCCTGGTGGCCGTACATGCCGCCGGGAATCACCCGAGCCGCGCGCGTGCGTAACGCACGGTCCATCGGCTGACTCATTCCAGTGATCCCTCGACTCTCGCAGCGTTCAGTTACAGCGTGCCATGCGCGCGTCCAGCGCACTCACGCTTACGAAGATGAACTCAAACTGATTCACGTTGGCAGGCGAACCCAATGAGCAATCTGCTGCATGATCTTCTGGTTAACGCGTTTCCAGAGGACAAGGCGAAGCCGTGCTTTGTGATGCAGGATGGAGGCGATGTAACGTACGCGGATCTGCTGCGCGGCGTTGCGTCAGCTGCCGGTCAGCTTGTCGCCGACGGTGTGGCTCCGGGCGATCGCGTTGCACTGCAGGCGGAGAAGAGTGTCGAAGGCGTGATGCTGTATCTTGCCGCCTTGCGGATCGGCGCCGTCTTCCTGCCGCTCAATTCTGCATACACGCCGAGCGAAGTTGCATACTTTCTGGCTGATGCAGAACCGCGCGTCTTCGTAACTGACCCCAAGGCGTATGTTGCGAAGAGCGGGGGGGTAATGCCGGTTACGGTCGCTGTTCCACGCGGCGCGACGGATCTGGCGTCGATCATCTACACAAGCGGGACGACGGGGCGCTCGAAGGGCGCGATGCTGAGCCACGGGAATCTCGCTTCCAACGCTGTGGCTTTGCACGAGGCCTGGGGCTTCACTTCGGATGATGTGCTGCTGCACGCGCTGCCGGTGTTCCATGTGCACGGGCTGTTCGTGGCGCTGCACTGCGCGTTTCTCTCCGGCTGCTCTATGGTGTGGCTGCCGAAATTCGTTGATGCGGATGTGCTGGCGGGGCTTGGGCGTTCGACCGTCATGATGGGCGTGCCGACCTTCTACACGCGGCTGCTGGCGAATGCGGGCTTCACGAGCGAGTCGGCGCGTAATGTGCGGCTGTTCATTTCCGGATCGGCGCCGCTGCTGCCGACCACGTTTGCAGAGTTCGAGCAGCGCACCGGACAGCGCATTCTCGAACGCTACGGAATGAGCGAGGCGGTGATCATCACCAGCAATCCGCTGGAGGGCGATCGGATCGCGGGATCGGTGGGCTATCCGCTGCCGGGCGTGGAGCTGCGGATCGGTGGCGGGGAGGAGCCAGATACGACAGGAACCGGTGTCATCGAAATCAAGGGGCCGAGCGTCTTCTCCGCCTACTGGCGCATGCCGGAGAAGACGGCGGAAGAGTTCACGAAGGATGGCTTCTTCATCACGGGCGATGTCGGGCGCCAGGATGAGGATGGGCGCGTGTGGATTTCAGGGCGCGCGAAAGACCTGATCATCTCGGGCGGATACAATATCTATCCGAAGGAGATCGAGCTGGTGCTCGACGAAATGGCCGGCGTGGTGGAGAGCGCGGTGATCGGCCTGCCCCACCGCGATTTCGGCGAGGGCGTCGCGGCGGTGGTGATCGGCGCCGGCGACGAGGCCGCGATGATTGCGGCGTGCCGCGAGAGGCTTGCGGCGTTCAAGGCGCCGAAGCGCATTCTGTTCGTGAAGGATCTTCCGCGCAACGCGATGGGAAAGGTGCAGAAGAATGTGCTGCGGGAGCGGTATGCAGGATTGTTCGACGACCGCTGACGATGGCGGCGCCCTACGGCATCGGTCCTGTTGAGGGTGAGATCGGCGGCGTGCTCTTGTCCGCCGTCGAGCGGATACGCACGGAACGGACATCCATCACGCGGTGCTTGTCCGGCGTCACCGGGCGGATGCCGAGATAGTCATAGCCTTCCTCGCGGCCGCGCCGGGGCGTATGGAAGGTGAGGGTGTAGGGCTGAAATTCGCGCGTCAGGTCGAACTGCCGCCATCCGCTCTGGCCATCGATCTTGGCGAAATAGTTTGCCTCAAAATGGGTCGCAGCAAAGTCGCCCACCGAACGCGCTTCGATGACGACTTCGATCGGCCGCGATTCGAGCGCGTATTCGAGATCTTCGGCCAGGGTGAGGTGGGGGCCGAGGCGGGGGTCTGCGTAGTCTGCGACCGCCCTGTCGATGCGCAGGAAGGCCTCGCCGCCCTCCGGACGCATCAGATCCAGCGTCGCGCCGCCCGTCTCGCCGACGATGAATCGGTTGAGTTCGGCGCCTGCAACCGTGACGTCCTGCGCATCTCGACCGCCGCCGCTCACGGGTCCGCTCGGCAGCCGTTCGGCCAGCGGATCGAGGGCCACGAAGACGAAGGCGGCGGCCATGAGGGCTGAAACGGGGAAGAACAGAAAGTCGCGCATGGCCCTGCTTACGCTGACGCTTAAGCGCCCGTAAATCCTCCCGTCGCAGGGTCGCGCCGACGCACATTCCCGCAATCGACCGTCGAGCCCCGCAATGCCACCGGCTGCCTACCCAGATCCAAACCGGCTGCGGGCGGCCAATATCAACCCGGCGACCGGGCTCGCGACCGACTATCTGAACCATTACAATGAAGTAGCCATGCTGATCGCGACGCTCGCGGACATGCCTGAGATGAGCGACATGATTCTTGACTGGCGGCCGGTGGGCTATCCGAGGCATTTCCTGCGCTCCGGCTTTGGCGACAAGGGCCTTGCGATTGCGGCCTGGGTGCTCGCAGAACGGCAGGTGAAGCAGCAATTCCGCCTCGCTTGCGACGAGGTGGAGTCGAGCATCAGCGCGGTCCAGTACAAGCTTTCGTCGGCGCCGGGCAGCGCGGCGGAGATCGCAGCCGAAGCCGGGCCCATCTTCGAGGGCATTGCGCGCATCGGGGGCGTCATCAATGGCGGCAAGGCGGCGTCGCTGCTCGAGCGGTCCGCGGCGCAGGACCTGGTGGACTCGCTGTTCGACTGACACCACATTCAAGCCTCTGACACGAGGATTGCGTGATGGTGGACCTCCCGAAGGTTGCGGTCTCGATCACCCGCGAGGACAAGCCGTCGGGCGGGCGCTATGTCGCCCGCGTCGAGGGCAAGCCTGATGCGGAGATGACGTTCTCGAGGGCGGGCGAGAAGATTCTCATCATCGACCACACGGGCGTGCCGGGCGAACTCGGCGGTATGGGCGTGGGCAAGGCGCTGGTGGAGTACATGGTCCACGATGTACGGGCGCGCGGGCTCAAGGTCGTGCCGCTGTGTCCGTTCACCAACGCGACGCTGCGCAAGCATCCGGAATGGCAGGACGTGCTGAAGGACCCGTTCTAGGGGCGCATGCCGTTGGCGCGCGGGCCGGTCTTCAGGACGCGGTAGGCGTGCTTCACGAAGTCTACGACCAGCGGACGCGTGTCGCGCGGGTCGATGATCTCTTCGGCGATGAAGGCCTCTGCTGTGCGGAAGGGCGAGCGCATGGCTTCGAACTTGGCGTAGAGCGCTTTCAGTTCGGCTTCGGGATCGGCGGAGGCTTCGAGCTGGCGCTTGTAGGCTGCCTCGATACCGCCGGCCATGGGCAGGGAGCCCCAGTCGCCTGAGGGCCAGCAATAGCGCCAGCGCGTCTTGGTCGGGTTGAACATGGCGGAACCGGCGAGGCCGTACGCCTTGCGGATCACCACCGGCAGGATCGGCGTCTGCGCCTGGTAGACGGCAGCCATTGCGCGCACGCCGCGGCGGGTGACGCCGGACTTTTCGTGCTTCACGCCGACAGCGAAGCCGGGACAGTCGACGAAGTGGACGATGGGAAGGTGGAAGGTGTCTGCGAGATCGATGTGGCGCACGATCTTGTCGCACGCATCCGCCGTCCATGCGCCATCGAGGAAGAAGGGATCGCCCGCGATGATCGCAACAGGATGCCCGTCGATGCGGGCGAGGCCTGTCACGACCTGCCGGCCCCAGAGCGCGCCGATCTCGAAGAACGAGTCGCGATCACATACGGCCGCGATGATCTTGCGCGGCATGTAGGGCGTCTTGCCGTCCTTCGGCACGATGTCGAGCAGGAATTCCTCGCGGCGGTTCGGATCGTCGTCGCTCGAGATGATCGGCGGCGCCTCGTCGACATTGGCGGGCAGGTAGGAGAGGAAGCGCCGCGCCTGTTCGAACGCCTCATGTTCGGAGTTGACGACATTGTCGACGACGCCGTTGCGGCCGTTGATCTCCCAGCCGCCGAGGCCTTCCTTGTCGACGTCCTCGCCGATGGCTTTCGCGACAGGCGGGCCTGCGACGAAGACCTGGCTGAGACCTTTCACCATGACCGAGAAATGGCTCGCGGCGACGCGGCCTGCGCCGAGGCCGGCGCATGGTCCAAGGGCAAGCGACACTACCGGTGCACGGGCCATGTTGGCGACCAGCCATTCCCACGCCGGCGTGGTCGGGATGTAGGTGCGAGGATTCTGCTCCAGCGATTTCACCGAGCCGCCGCCGCCCGTGCCGTCGATCATGCGGACGATCGGCATGCCGTACTCATTTGCCATCTGCTCGGCCATCAGCATCTTGCCGGCGATGGAAGCGTCCGAGGCGCCGCCGCGTACGGTGAAATCATCGCCAAGGATGACGGCGGGCCGCCCGTCGAGCGTGGCGCGGCCAAAGACCATCGTGGCGGGGAGGAATTCGGCGATCTGCTCGTCGGGTCCGTAGCCTGCCTTGCCAGCGATCTTGCCGACTTCGTGGAAGCTGCCGGGGTCTGCCAGGAACGCCACGCGTTCCCGCACCGTCAGCTTGCCCATGCTGCGCTGGCGGGCGACGCGCTCGTCGCCGCCCATCTGCTCGGCCAGTCGCTCGCGCGCCCGCAATTCCTCGATATGGGTTTTCCAGCTCATTGGGTCTCCGTGCAGACAACCCTAGCCGTCCGTTCTGGCCGCGGCGAGGGCCACCTGCGCGTTTGGACCAAGCCGGGACTTGGTGGTAGGTTTGCGTGATCAAGGGAGGAGGCCAATGCGTTTGGGCCTCGGGTTTCTGGTTGTCATCGCGCTCGCGGCCGCGGCCTGTTCGGATGAACGGGCGATCGAGCTCGCCAGCGAATGGGGCTGCGGTCCGGTCGAAGGACTGGCGGCAATCCGTGGCGATGACGCGCCGGCATGGGTGTTGGTGGGCGAGTTCACGGAAACCAACGAAGCCCCGGCGGCAGTTGCAGACATAGCGTGCCATCTGGCGGCCGACGGTCGTCCACTGTTTGTCGGCGTATCCGAATACATCGGCGGGGCGACCGACGCCGAAACGGCAATGCTTGGGCGTCTGGAAGCAATGATCGCAAAGGGGGCGCCGCTGATTGTCGGACGCATCGGCGGTGCGGACCACCCCTACACGGTTCGCAATAAGAGCCGCGCAGAGAAGTCATGGGCCGAAGCGCTTTCGGCCAAAGTTTCCGCTGCCGGGGCTGCGCGGTCCCTATTGCTGCTGCCGCATTCCAGCGCAATCGCGGAGCCGATCCCGCCGATCGGCGACCGGTTCGCCGGCTACAGCCCGATGCCAGTGTTCCTGAAGGGACGTGTCGTCAGCCTCGAAATTGCGCCCAATCCAGCAGTCGGATTGCCGGGTCCCGCCATCCGGATTCATCCCCACATGAAGAATGGATTCCACGGCCAGCTCGCGCTCGACCGCATGACGCGTCCAAAGGTGGACCTGATCCTGCAGCCACCTCAGGCGCTGGCGGAGGCGAGGCTCGATCCGGCCGGACACCAGCAGCGTCTGGACGCGGAAATACTGCGCGAAGCCCAGGCGCAGACCAGGCAAAATCTCGACATGGGTGAGGTTCACCTGGCCCCGCTTGCAGACGACGCGCCCTTGCTGCCCGAACTCGACATGCCCGACTTCGTAGCGGAGTAGGTGCGTTCTTCCGAGCCGCCGCTGGTTGCACAGAACCGCGCAACGCGCGACAAGGGCGCAAGGCACAATCGACAGGAGCGACTCATGGATCTGGCAGACCTCACCGCGAAGGTTCAGGGCGCGCTTGGCGCCGGTTCGGGTTTCACCGAGAAGGTGAAGTTCGATTTCGGCACGGTCGGCAAGCTGCTGATCGACGGCGCGGCCGGCAAGGCGACCAATGAAGACGGCTCGGCCGACGCCACCATCAAGGTCAATTTCGACGACTTCCTGAAGATGGCGCAAGGCGCGCTCGACCCCACGATGGCCTTCATGCAGGGCAAGCTGAAGGTCGAGGGAAACATGGGCGTGGCGATGAAGCTGCAATCCCTGTTCGCCAAGCTGAAATAGGATGGGCGACGGCGCTCAGCCGGCGGGCGCTGCGGGGGATGTGGTTATCATCCCCGGCAACCCGCCGCCGTCTGACGCCGAGATCATCTGGTACACCGGCGAGGACGGCATCCGGCTCAGGATGCTGTTCGCGCCGAGGCCGGGCGCCCGAGCGCTGGCCATCGTCTGCCCGGGGCGGACCGAATCGATCGAGAAGTATTTCGAAGTGATGCGCGACCTGCAGGCGCGCAACTTCGCGCTTCTGTGCCTCGACTGGCCGGGGCAGGGGCTGTCGGATCGTCCGCTGAAGAATCCGATCCGCGGGCATGTCACGACGTTCGAGACCTATGTGGATGCGCTGGTGCGGGGCGTCGCGGTGGTCGCGGATCGTGCGCCGCAGAAGCTTGTCGTGGTGGCGCATTCGATGGGCGGGGCCATCTCGCTTGAGGCCTTGCGGACAGGGCGGCTGACCGCGGAGCTCGCGGCCTTCTCGGCGCCGATGTGGGGCATACCGGCGACGCCCTTCCTGCAGAACTTTGCGCGCATGGCGAACAAGCTGGGGCTCGCGACGTTTCCGGCGCGGCCGGAGGCGCGCGAGGAAAAGTTCGAGGGCAATCCCTTCACGCACGATCTGGCGCGCTGGGGACTCTATCGGCGGCTTGTGACGGCGGAGCCGAGGCTGGCGCTGGGTGAGCCGACGATTGGCTGGGTGGTTGCTTCGCTCGACGTGTGCGCGGGATTCCTGTCGCCGGGCTCGCTCGACAAGGTCGCCGGCATGCCGATGCTGGTGGCGACTGCGAGCGAGGAAGCGATTGTCGATACCGCGGCGGCGGCGCGTGTTTTGCCGGGCCTGAAGGGCGCGCGTCATGTCGTGATCGAAGGGGCTAGCCACGAGATCTTCATGGAGACGGACGAACGCCGCGCGGTGTGGCTTGAGGCGTTTGACGAGCTGTGTGCGTCGGCGCGGGTCTGACGCTATTGAATGATCATCTGTGAACCCGAGCCCTTGTGGTGCGACGAGCGCGCCCTAATGCAGGATCTGCTGCCCATCTTCGACGGTGCGATTGAGCAGGCTTTGCAAGGACGATTGCAGTGTGCGGTTCGAGGCGGTCAGGTGGCGCTTGCGGAAGTGCTTGATCTCGGGGCGCGTGAGAGCGCCGATGGAGGCTGCTTCGTCATCTGGTGAGTCCTGGCCGGCGAAGACATAGGCGGCGACGCCGTCCTTCTGCGCGAACTGTTCCATCAGCTTGCGCGCCTGCTGTTCGGGCGTGGGGCCGCGCATGGCGCGGCGGATCAGGTAGAGGGCGCCGCATGCGATGGCGCACACGGCAACAAAGCCCAGAAGGGCGAGATTGCCAGCGCCGAGCAGGCCTGCCGTCACAACGTCAACGAATTCGAGTGTCGAGGCGCGCAGCGCTTCATTCTGGAACGCAGCGAGGCCGCCAGCGCCGAGGGCGACACAGCCGGTGCGGATCGGCCATTTCCAGCGGCGTTCCACGTGGAGCTTGGTTTCCGCGCGGAACAGGTCCTGCCGCATTTCCTTGATCATGTCGTCGTGAGCGCGGGCCAGACTCAACACTTCAACGACCATCGAAGGCGCGAGCGTCACCGGCTGGCTTCCTGCGCGAGGTCTCATGCTGCCGATCCCCGAAATTGCATGCTTGACTCAGGTGTGCCTGCGAAGCGCCCGGCGGCGTCCGTCACAACCCTAACCCAGAACGCAGCCAGCAGCCCGGCTGTTCCCGGGCGGTCAGTAGTTTTTGGGGTCGAGCCCCAGCGCCTCGGCCAGCGCGCTGATTGCAAGGTTTTCCTGTGATTCCAGCTTTTCATCGGCAACAAGCGCAAGCTGCGCCACCCGCATCAGGACGGCCTTGTCGGCAGGCTGGGTAATCTCCGTGCGGATGGTCACCAGCGCCGTCCCGAAGCTCTGGGCGGCGTGGACCTCATTCGACGCCTGCATCCACGCGTCTGCGATCTGGGCGTGTCCGGAATTGGCAAAGGCGGGATCGCAGGCAGCGATCGCGGAAAAGCGCCCAGCTTCGACTGGCGCCAGCCTGCCATCGGCAAACGCCACCATGGCGAAGGCGCGAGCGGCGTTGATCAGGAGAGGTGTCATGGCGGCGATCCTGGAGGAGTTACAGAGCGGAACGTCTGAGCGAGATCAAAGCCTCGTCGAGAATGCGCCGGTTCGCTCCGGCTGCGATCTGGCCGCCGAGCTGGGGTGGATTGCCGCGCCAGTCTGTTACCACGCCGCCGGCGCCCTCGATCACCGGGATCAGCGCGGCGACGTCATGCGCCTTCAGGCCAGTCTCGGTGACCATGTCGATCGTGCCGGCCGCCAGTCGCGCATAGGCGTAGGCGTCGAGGCCGTAGCGCGTCAGGCGGGCCGTGGCGCGGATATGCTCGAATGCGCCGCGCTCGGGCGCGGTGAGGATGAAAGGGTCGGTGGTCGAGAGGATCGCGTCGGTGAGCTTTCGGCAGTCGCGCGTCTTCAGCGCGAGCTTGTCGCCGCGCCCCTGCAGCCATGAGGATTTTGTTCCGGCCGTGAGGCCGACATAGCGCTCGTCCAGCCATGGCTGGTCAATGACGCCGAGGATGGGTTTCGAACCTTCCGTGGCGCCGATCAGCGTCGTCCAGGAGGGCAGGCCGGCGATGAAGGCGCGGGTGCCGTCGACGGGATCGAGATACCAGGTGACGCCGCTTGTTCCTGATTGCGAGCCGTATTCCTCGCCCTCGATCGCATCATCGGGGCGGTTGTTCGCGAGCACTTCACGCATCGCTCGTTCGGCGGCCATGTCGGCTTCGGTGACGGGGTCGTACCCGCTCTCCCCATTGATCTGGGCCTTGTTCTCGGCGTGCGAGGTGGCGGACCGGAAATGGGGAAGGGCGGCGGCGCGCGCAGCGTCCGCCATCAGCTGGGCAGTCGGCAACAGAAGCTGGGCAAGATCCATGGCGGACCTTTGCCTCTCGCGCAGGGCTGCGGCAAGCCGGGGCCGTACACGTGCAGACCACGCCCGGCCGGATAGCTCCAGCCGGGCGCAGGGTGCGTGGGAGCAGGCCAGCCTTACGAGGCGAACTGGTCCGTGGGATCGCCCTCGAGGGACTTCGCCAGATCGAGGAGACGGCGGCGCGGACGTTCGCTGAGCCGGTAATAGGCGCGGACGAGTTCCAGCGTTTCTTTCTGCGAGAGGATGTCGCCGGTCAGACGATCGTTCGACTGATCATTGGCCGGGGCTTGCTTGCCATCCGGGGCGAGGCCTTCGAAGAAATAGTTGATGTTGACGTTGAGAGCGGTGCCGAGGGCAAAGAGCCGGCTCGCGGTGATGCGGTTTGCGCCGCACTCGTATTTCTGGATCTGCTGAAAACGCACGCCGACCTGACCAGCCAGGTCCTGTTGGGTCAGACCCAGCAGACGGCGACGGCGGCGAAGCCGCTTGCCGACATAGATATCCACATCCGTGGCCATTACTCATACTCCCACACGCCGGCCCGTAACATTCCGGGACCGTCGAGCGGTTGAGCAGCAAGGCGCTTGCCAGTCCCCTCGCGTGAGTTTTGCGAGCTGAATTGCGGCAGAGCAACAAAGGTTAACAGCGAACCGTGCTGATTAGAGCGGGCTGATGCAAATTGTGCAACGCAGCATCGATCGTCTGGTCAATTGGCGGACACCGGCGCCTTAGAACGCATCAAAACAGTCATAATCCAAGCAAACTGCGGAATTTGGACGCATGTGCGAGAATTCGCCTTGAGGTTTTTGCGGTGCAGCGTAAGACCAAAACGTGGCTCTTCGGAGCCGCTGCCCTTATGGGCGTTTCCTCCCTAAACTTTTGGCCGCGCTGGCATCCAGCGCGGCCATTTTCTTTGTGCTTTCCTCGCCAAGTCCGACATTCCGGCGCGCGAAAGCGCAGATTTCCTGAGCAATTTCGCCCATATGCTGGCGCACGGTGAGGAAACCGTCGTGCGGTTCGACGCTGGCCTCGTCGAGGTAAAGCCGCCGTCGGACCTCGATCTGCAGGGCGTGGCGGCCGAGCGGGGGCTGGCCGTGGGCCAGTGTCGCAAAACCGCCGGCGTAAGGGGTGTTCCGGGCCGTGGAATAGCCGCGGGCGCGGAACAGGCTCTCGACCAGGTCAGTAAGGCCCGGGCCGCATGAGGCGCCGAAACGATCGCCGATGACGATGTCCGGGGAGCGGGACGATGGCTCGGTTTCGGCCGGCATCGAGTGGCAGTCGATCAGCCAGGCCTGTCCGAACATCGCCTGGGCCCGCCGCATCAGGGCCTCGAGAGCCCTGTGGTAGGGGCGGTAGACCTGGTCCAGTCGGCGGTCGGCCTCTTCGCGCTTCAGCCTGTGGCGGTAAATGGGCGCGCCGTTGAAGGCGACGCGGGGAATGCAGCCGAGGCCTGCATCGACCCGCGGCGAACGCTGGGAAAACCAGGCAGGCGAAGGGTTGTCGAACATGTGCGGGTCTATTTCGGACTCGGCGCGGTTGAGATCGACGAAGCCACGGGCCACCAGGCCGCAGATGACGGGCGCTCCGGACAGGTGAACCTCGGCCAGCAGGCGGTCGACATAGGCGTCCTCGATGCGCCGCAGGTCGATCATCGACGCGGCGCAGGCCTCCAGGAAGCCCTTGGGATAGAGCCTGCCAGAGTGGGGGGAGGCGAAAACCACCGGAGATACGACCGAAACCGGCTCATCTATGGAAAAGGCAAAGCCTGCCCGGTCGCCCTCGGGCGCGCCCCCGGCGGACCGGAATTCCGGGTCGGACGACCCTGAATTCGAGAAGATCGTGAGTCCGGGAAACATTCCGACCATATTTTAGGAGCGCTGCGCTCGGTCAAGCTCAACCGTTCATACCGGCTTTACCACGTGCACCGACAAATCGTAGCTTGAATCATAGAGTCGGAAGTCCGGGACGCCATGGCCAAGATCCTACTCGCCGAAGACGATGACAGCCTGCGCGGCTTTCTCGTGAACGCGCTGAAGCGCGCCGGGCACGCCGTGAAGGATTTCGACGAGGGCCGTTCGGCCCTGAAGGCGCTCGAGCGGGAGGTGTTCGACCTGCTGCTGACCGACATCGTGATGCCGGGCCTCGACGGCATCGAACTGGCCCGCCGCGGGGCTGAACTCGACCCCGCCATGAAGATCGTCTTCATAACGGGTTTCGCCGGCGTCGCCCTGTCCGCCGGGGGTCCTCAACCGGCCGGCGCCAAGGTGCTGTCAAAACCCTTCCACCTGCGCGAACTGGTTGATGAGGTCGAGCGCGTGATGGCGGCCTGAAGGCCTGGCTTCGGGCCTGTCCGGACGTCGCATGGCCCCGGCATTGACGCCCGACCCCTCCCGATGCATTACACGCGCCTCGCCCGGCAGGGTGGGCATCCGAAAGGATCAATTGCAGGCTGGTTCGGGCGGTTAGCTCAGCGGTAGAGCACTACCTTGACATGGTAGGGGTCACAGGTTCGATCCCTGTACCGCCCACCAGCCGCAAGCAAAGTCTTCTGTACAACGGGCTTTTTTCGATGGTCGGCCTCGTCCCTCCATGCGTCCCTCCTGGATGACCCATAGATGCCCGGCGCGACGCCGAGATCAAACTCAGCGCGCACTGCCGTGCAAGCTAGGAGACGACCGAAGGCTGCCACGGTACACGCGATGCGGTCCTCTGCGCGCTCCTGATACTGCTTGCGCCGAAAGAGATGTCGGCTCAGTTGCCCGCCGCATGACCAACAGCGGGAGTGCCCCGGCTTTGGACGGAATGGTATCCATGAGCTGCTTCTCCGGTTGAAGCGGAGCAGTCTAAGGCCGCGCCGCAGGGGGGAAGCAGCCGGTCCATCCCATTAGCGACATTCCGCTGGTGCGCTTTGTGCGTCGCTTCGGACGAGGGCCGACACGGGACCCAGACCCGTCAGAGTTCGCCATCGCGGGCTGCAGGATAATCCGCGCGTCCTCGCAGTTCGCAGGCAGCCCCTCCACTTTGATACCCCGTTCATCGATCGGGCGCATTTCACCCTTGAATGGGTGAGGCTTCACAGAAGGCCGTATCTCAAGCAATTCTTGCATCAACAATCATTGGGCTGGTCAGTAAACTGGCGGCAGATGACGCTCGACAGGCTGTCCGGGGAAAAGCGTGATGGGCTGGTTGCGGCGCTCGAAGAAGCACTAAGCGGCAAGGCGGGAGGATGACGCAGGCCCTGCAAGACAAGATCCTCTCCCTTCTTGCCGCGCGTCCCAATCAAAAGGCGGATGAAATCGCCAAGGTGCTTGGGGCTACGCGTAGCGAAATCAATCAGGCGCTCTATGGCCCGTTAAGGCCGCTGGTCCGCCAGGATCGAGCCTATCGCTGGGTGCTCGCGGCGGGAGCCGACGGTGCGCCGCCTGACGCCTTTCCTGATACCGATCTTGCGCGGCTTTGCCGCTACTATCTCGCCTGCCTGTGTCACGACGCTACGGGTGTGTCTGTTTTACTGACCCCGAAATCCGGTTCGCCCGACTATTCGGAAGTGAAGACCGTCCCACGCTTTGCCACTGACCTCGCGGAGGAGGAGGCGGGTCGGCGAATGCTCGAGCGCAGGCGCGCCGAACGGGGCAGGTATGAGCTCTATTATGGCTACCCCATCCATATCGCCCATCTGCGAGACAGGAGCGGGTCCCTGGAGCGCATGGTCGAGCCGCTCATGCTTTTTCCGATCGAACAGGAAAGCGGCTCAGGACGGCTCGTCGTCGATCTCGCTTTCCCGATCATCAACCAGAAGCCGTTCCAGCGGTTCACATTCGCAGACCGTGATGCGCTCCTGAATGAACTGGTCCAGCTGGAGCAGGAGCTTGGACTCGGGGAAGGGCATGAACGTCCCGAGCTCGATGATCTTGCAGGGCGCCTGCAGGCGATCCGTCCCGAGTGGCCCTGGCGGGAGGACATGGATCCATCGAAGTTGGCGCTCGATCGTCCGCCCATGTCCGAGCTGACCGGCGACGGAATACACAACCGCGCCGTCATCATCATGGCGGAGCGATCAGCTTTCACACAAGGCCTGGAAAAGGAGCTTCGTGATCTGGCGCGCGCGCCGGAAGACACGCTCGCCGGCACAGCCCTGGGCCGGTGGCTGAAAGGTTCTGAGGCCAGTGAAGACCAGGCGCAGTGTGAGGTGGCGGCGCCGACCATTCTTGAGGTCTCACTGATGAATGCGGAGCAAAGCCAGGCTGTCGCCAAGGCGCTCAATGCTCCCATGACGGTCATCACCGGACCGCCAGGAACCGGAAAATCTCAGCTTATCACCAACCTGCTTGTGAACGCTGCCTGGGCGGGAAAGCGGGTGTTGTTCGCAAGCAAGAACAACAAGGCTGTCGACGTCGTCGAAACACGAACCAACGCCCTTGGTTCTCGTCCCATCGTGCTCCGCATGGGCGCCTCTCAGTCATTCCAGACCCGCCTTGCTGAATATGTCCTGGCCCTGACGTCTGCCGCCTCATCGGCAGCCGAGCGAGCCGAGTTTGAGGAAGCCAACGCGCGCCATCGGCGGTTGCTTGGCGAGCAAGCCGGACTGGCCAGGGAAGCGGAGGCTCTGGTCCGGCTTCGCAACGAGGTAGATCAGGCCGAGCAAGCTGCAGAGGAACCCCGGCGCAGGCTCGGCAAGCGTCTCTTCGCAGCGGCTGTCGAGATGGACCGCGCCGCCGCCGCGGCAGCTCTGCGACAGCTTCGATCCAATGCCGTGCGCGCTGACCGAGGGGCGGCCTCCGCGTTCTTGAAGCTGCTCTGGCCCCTGATGAAAGGCGGTCGTCTCAAGGCGCTAGTGGCAAGCCTTGAGCAGAGCCGGCGCGCTCTTGCGAAAGCTGGAATTGTCCTGCCTGCAGCGGAGCCCGGTCCGGATCTGGCCATGGTCGCGACTGCAGCGAGCGAGGCTGAGGGGCGTCTGGCGGACCTCGATACCGCAGCCAGATATCTTTCCTTGCTTGCTCGCCTGAGTGCTGCCCGCTCGCTTGAAGCGATTGGACGAGAGGAAGCAAGCATCACTGAGAAGATCGCGCGGCATTCGGAGCTCATCTGGAAGCTGTGGCTACGCCTTCAGCCATCGCGTCTGACTGCCGGCGAGCGCAAGAAGATCGCTCAATACACGTCGCTGTCAAAGATGGTGCTCGATGCCGGCGCCGAGGGTCAGTTGTCCCGGCAAGCGCAATCGCAATACGCTGCGATGCTGCGCCAGATCTCTCATCTTCTGCCCTGCTGGGCTGTCACGTCGCTTTCAGCACGTGGACGGATTCCCTTCGAGCCGGGGATTTTCGATATTGTGGTTTTCGATGAAGCAAGCCAGTGCGACATCGCTTCGGCGCTACCACTTCTCTACCGCGCGAAATCCGTCGTCGTGATCGGAGATCCCAGGCAGCTTGAGCACATCAGTGGGCTCAAGAAGGGGCAGGATCAGGCCTTGCTGGCGAGGCACGATCTCCTGACGGGCTACGCCCATTGGGCCTATACGCATCAATCGCTCTTCGGGCTGGCTGCATCGCAGGTGTCGGGTGACGAGACCTTGCATCTCGTTGATCACCATCGGTGTCACGGCGACATCATCAGCTTTTCCAACAAGGAATTCTATGACGGGCGTCTGCGCATCGCCACCCGCCACGATCGCTTGCGTCGTCCGGATTTCTCGCAACCAGGCGTTCGCTGGGTCGATGTACGCGGCCGCGTTTCTCGTCCGGAAGCAGGCGGCGCGATCAATGCTCCGGAGGCTCATGCGGTTGTTGGAGCGTTGCGTAAACTTGTCATCGGCGAGGGTTATGCCGGGACCCTGGGCGTCGTGACACCCTTTCGGGCGCAGGCGAACGCCATTGCCCAATTGGTCGGTCGCGATGCGGAGCTTTCGGCGGTTCTTGCCCAACGCGAATTTCTCGCGGACACCGTGCACAGGTTTCAGGGCGACGAGCGCGACGTCATTTTCTTTTCGCCGGTTATCTCGGAAGGCGTTTCGCCGGGCGCTGTCGGCTTTCTCCGCTCCAACGGAAACCTGTTCAATGTCGCCATCACACGTGCACGCGCCCAGCTGATTGTCGTCGGAGACATTGGCGCGTGCCGTGCTTGCGACGTTGGCTACCTGTCTCGCTTTGCAGAATACACTGTCGGACTGAGCGAGATGCGAAGTGTCAAGGAACCAGAACGCGACGCCGGTCCCGGGCCGAGCTATCCTGCCGTTGCGCGCCCCGAGCTGGTGTCCGGTTGGGAGAGAGACTTCTACGCCGCCGCCTTTGCCGACGGCATTCGGCTGTTACCGCAATACCCGATCGAGCAGCACGTCGCCGATTTCCTGCTTGTGTCCGGTGATCGACGTCTGGTCGTGGAGATCGACCACGAGCAGTATCACAGGGACTGGACCAGCGAACTGTGCCGGCGCGATCAGATCAGAAATCAGCGCCTGTTCGAGCTCGGGTACGATGTCATGCGCTTTTGGGTGTATGAAGTCCGCGATGACCTTGCCGGGTGCCTTGAACGTGTGAAGCGCTGGCAGACGCAGGCGTAGACGAGTTGCGCCGTTCCGATGCCCAGTCCGGTTCCACGCCTCGCCGATGGCAGGGTGGATGACTGGTTGCCGTAAGGCTGTCTCGTGCTTGATCCGCTTATGCCGGATTTCGTTCATGTCGAGCGTATCGCGGGGCCTGCCGATTTCCTCCGTGGATTTCCCGGCAGACTTTCTCCCTCTGCCCAGTGAGCTCTGAAAGAGCTGCGCGCGCTGCGGCGATGGTGCTTGCGAGAAGCGTCAGGCGTCCGCCTCGGCCGTTCGCCCAGCGAACAAACTGCGGGGCGGGGGAGCGCGTCGCGGGACGTGGCGTGGAAGTTCAGCGAGGGCTGGCGCGTGGACCGCAAGAGTCAGCGCGTGGGCGCTTGCGCCGGGAAGATGTGTTGCCTGAGACGAACGGGGGCGTGCTGACACGTCGCTCGCGTCGAGCTCGGCGCGGAAGGCACGTGGATGGGTATCAGCCAAGCCCGGACCGTCGCTGCAGGTTCTGCTGAGCGCAGCGCCAATACACAAGGGGCTGGCGCCGTTGGCGTGACAAACAGAAAAGGCCGGAGCGGGGCTCCGGCCTTGTCCGTCTAGCGGGTGGTGGGACCCCGACTAGAGATCGATGTTGTCACGGGCCGGCATCATGCGGCCGCCCATGCCGGACGCCGCCATTTCCTTCGCGTCGAGCGCGCCGGAGTTGTCGGTGTCGAGAGCCTTGAAGCGCGGCTTGAGCGACGCCATCATGCCCTTCAGTTCGGTCTCCTGGATCAGGCCGTCGACATTGTCGTCGATCATGCCGATCGACATGGACGACATCAGCTGCGACTGAAGGTCGTTGCGGATGTTGTCGACGGTTTCGTCAGCCCAGCGATAGTTGACGCGGAAGTACATCATCTCTTCGTTGGTCTGTTCGCCCCAGGTGATGTCGCGTTTCGGGTCCGGGTTGGCGCGGTTGTTGGTGGAGTTGTCGTAGATCCACTTGGCGACCAGCTTGGTGCCTTTCTTGACGAGGATCGGCTCCTTCGGGTCGTAGTCGCGCTGCCAGTTGAAGTCGTACTTGGGCAGGCTGAGCAGCATCTCTTCCTTGCCATCCGGCGTCACCACTTTCAGCTCGACGCTGAAGCCACGGTAGTGGGAGTGCGGGTACAGCGTGTAGATGTACGCATCCGCCGGGAAGGTCTGGTAGGAGATTTCCGTGTGGCGTGCGGCGCCGGCCGGGATCTTCAGGCCGAAATCACCGATGACGGTTGAGCGCTTGATGAATTTTGGCGGGGCCTTCAGCGTGTAGAAGCCGACCTGCGTGCGGTCGGTCGCGGCCTTGCCGGTGGTGGTGTAGTGCATCTGGAAGTTGAGCTTGCCGCCGCCCGGGACCGGCGCGCCGGCGTCCTTGGCGATGACCTGCGCTTCAGCGCCGGGCGTGTAGGAGCCGACCGAGCCGCCGGGGATTTTCGACTTCGGCAGTTTCGGGTCGGCGACGTGGTTCGACACGACGTGGTGCAGCACGGAGCGGTCGCCCGGCTTGATCGAGATCGCGCGGAGCCAGGCGTCTTCCTTGAACGGGTTGTCGACGCGCATGTTCTGGTACTCGATGAGGCCTTTGGAGGCGACGTCGAAGGCGGGCAGTTCGACGATCACGTCGGGCTTGCCGAGATAGACGGGCCATTCGGGCGCTTCCGACGCGTCTTCCTTGAGGGCGTCGCGGCCCGTGCCGCGTGGGGCGCCAGCCTCGAGCCAGTGGATCAGCTTCTTGGTCTGGTCGGCCGTCAGGGCCTGGTCGTTCTGGAACGAGCCGATGTGCGGATCGGCGAAGTAGGGAGGCATGCGTTCGGCGCGGACCGACTCGCGGATCATCGGCGCCATGGCCTTCACGATCTCGAAGCTGTCCATCGCGAAGGGGGCGATGCCGCCCTTCTGGTGGCAGGCGACGCACTTGGCCTGGAGGATCGGCGCGATCTCGTCCGAGTAGGAGATGGCGGCGTGCTCAGCCGCCTTGCCGCGATCAGCGAACTTGATCTCCGCGCCCGATTTCACCTCGATGCGCGACTTGGCGACGGGCTGGCCGGCGACGACGGCGTCGAGCGCCTTCGCCGTTTCGGAGATGGGGCCGTGATAGGCGATCTTGAACTGCGATTTCGGATCGACCACGAAGACTTCGCCTTCGCGCTGGACGCCGAGCGATCCGCCAACGAGCTGGAGTTCGTCGACGAGGACGGGGATGTCGAAGCCCTGGGCTTTCGCTTCGGCGGCGGCCGCGTCGCGCGAGTCCTTCGAGTTCAGCATGTAGAAGAGGACGCCCTGAGCCTTGTACTTGGCCTGAAGCTTTTCGAGTTCGGCAGCGGCTTTCCGGGAAACCGACGTGCCGTTGACCTGGCTCATCAGCACGATGGCCTTGGCGTCCTTGAAATAGTGCAGCTCGTGCGCGAGGCGGGTGTGGTCGGTGAGCTGGAAGTTGTCGGCGCGCTCGGGGACCGAGGTGGTGACGGTCGGCGCGGCGATGGCCGAGACGCCAAGTGCGGCGGCGCCGAGAATGGCGGCAGCCATGGTCGAGGCGAGCAGGGTGCGTTTCATGTGTGTCTCTTTCCAGAGGCAGAGGCGCGTGGGGCCGTGTAACCCAAGTTACGACGTCTCGCGCGAATGCCGAAAAACGTCAATGCGCAGAGGGTGTTTGGGCGGTAACCGCTTCGGGCCAGGGGATAACGTTCTCGCTAGTTGACGCTGCGGCAATGCGCGACCAGCTGTGATCGGCGCCGGGCTTGATGCGGTAGATGCTGGCGAGGTTCTCTGGCGTCAGAACGTCGGCGGGTCTGCCTTCGGCGGCGATGCTGCCTTCGTCCATCAGGACGAGGCGGTCCATGAAGCGGGCGGCTAGGGCAAGATCGTGGATGACCGCGAGGACGGCGGCGCCGGCGTGGGCGCGGTCGCGGAGGATTTCCATGACATGGAGCTGGTGGTAGGGGTCCAAGGCGGCGATGGGTTCGTCGGCGAGGAGGATGGGCGCTTCGACAGCGAGGGCGCGGGCGAGCAGGATGCGGGTGCGCTCGCCGCCGGAGAGCACGGTAACGGGGCGGTCGATGAAGCTGTGGCCGTCGACGGCGTCGAGGGCGCGGGCGACCGCTGCGCGGTCATCGGGCGAGGGTGCGCCAAAGCGCGCGCGATGGGGATAGCGGCCAAGCATGACGATGTCGCGCGCAGGCAGGCCCCATTCGACGCGGCGATCCTGTGGCAGGAAGGCGACGGCGCGTGCCCGCGCCTCGGCCGGCATGGCGAGGAAGTCGCGGCCGTCGAGCTGGATGTCGCCGGAACTCCGGGGGCGGAGGCCGAGCATGGCCTTCAGCAGCGTGGATTTTCCTGCGCCGTTGGGGCCGATCAGGCCGACGAGTTCGCCTGAGGCGACGCTGAGCGATGCGGCGTTGACGATTGGCCTGCCGGCGGCGAGCGCGGTGATGGCGCGGGCTTCGAGTTTCATGACTCGATCTCCGTGCGTGCGCGGAAGATCAGCCAGAGGAAGAAGGGCGCGCCGACGAGGGCCGTGACGACGCCGAGCTTGAGCTCCATGCCGGTGGGCAGGACGCGGACAAGAATGTCAGCGGCGAGGAGCAGAGCTGCGCCCCCCAGCGCAGACGCGAGGAGGAGGCGGCTGGGGCTGTGGCCGACGAGCGGTCGCAGCAGGTGCGGCACAACAAGTCCGATGAAGCCGATGCCGCCGCTGACAGATGTGGCGGCGCCGACGCTGATCGCCGTGCCACCGATAACAAGGTTGCGGGTGACGATCAGGTTCACGCCGAGGCTGGCCGCGGATTCCTCACCGAGGCTGAGTGCGTCGAGGGCGCGGGCTGAGAGCACGAGCACGACCCAGCCGATGATAATGAACGGAGCCGCGAAAGCGACATGGTCCATCGAGCGGTCTGTGACGGAGCCCATAAGCCAGAACATGATCTCGGCTGCTGCATAGGGGTTCGGAGAAAGGTTGAGCGCGAGCGACATCAGTGCGGCGCAGAGGCTCGACACGGCGACGCCGGCGAGGACGAGCGACAGCACGCCGCCTTTGCCGGCAAGGCCCTGCAGCAACAGCGCGCAGAGCAGCGCGCCGGCGATGCCCATCATCGGCAGGGCAAGCGGGAAGGCCATCGAGATGCCGGTGTAGAGCGCGAGCACGGCGCCGAGCGAGGCCGCTGAGGTGACGCCGACGACGCCGGGGTCGGCGAGCGGATTGCGGAGATAGCCCTGCAGGGATGCGCCGGCGAGGCCCAGGGTTGCGCCGATCATCAGCGCAAGGAGCGTGCGCGGCAGGCGGACTTCCATCATGATCATTGTGGCGGTGTCGGCATTGCCGCTGGCGATCATGGCGAGGAGTTCGCCAAGTCCGCCGCTGGCGCCGATCAGCATGGAGAGGGCTGCGAGCGCGAGCGACAGCAGGGCGAGGCCGGCGATCAGCAGGGGATAGGGGATAGGCGGCTTCATCGGGCGCGGCCCATTTTTTCGCGAGCCTCGACCAGGATTTCGATGGCGCCGAGAAGGCTGGGCGCGCCGCAGGTGGTGTAGCGCTCCGGGATTTCGACGTGCGGCGTGCTGGCGGTCATGGCGCGCAGCGCAGGGTGGCCGAGCGCCATGGTGGAGAGCGAGGGCGGACTGGTCCACGGCGTGGCGGTGGACATCAGGGCGGGCCGGACGGTGAGGATCTGCTCGAGCGCCACCGTGCGGTAGCCCGAGAAGCCAAGCGCCTGGCCGAGCGTGCGGTAGCCTGCGCCGTTCACCACTTCAGCATAAAGCGTGTTGTCGCCGGTGATGTAGTTGTTGACGCCGATGTCGGCGAAGATGGGGCGCCTGTCGTCCGGGATGCGGGCCTGCAGGGCGGCGAGACGCGTATCAAAATCAGCGATGATCTGTTCGGCTTTCGCGGTGTCGCCGGTGGCGGCGGCCAGCTTGCGGATGTTGGCGCGCATGTCGTCGAACGAGTTCTCGGGCTCGAAGATGAGGACGGTGTAGCCGAGGCGGCGGAGCAGTGCGGTTGCAGTCGAGGTGGTGAAGCTGCCGGCGAGGATGAGGTCTGGCTTGAGGGCGATGACCTCCTCGGCGAGGCCGTGATTGATCGCAAGCTTCGAGGCGATGGCGTCGAGGCCGAGGGGCGCGTTGACCGGCTGCTGCGACAGGTGGGTAATCGCGGCGATGCGGGCGGGATCGACGATGCGCATGAGCAGTTCGTCTGTGCAGAGGTTCATCGAGACGATGCGCTGGGGCTCGGCGTGGGCAGGTAGAATCGCGGCGCAGAGAGCCAGCGCGAGGGCGAGCGCCCCAGCGATCGATGTCCCTCTGCGCCGCTGGATGCTCACTTGCTTGCCTCGTCGCGGAAGCGGAGGCCGATGTAGAGGGCCTGCGGGGCGGCGTTGTAGCCGATGACTTCCTGGTAGGACTCGTCCGTGAGGTTTTCGATGCGGGTGTAGAGTTCGAACTCATCGTTGACCTCCCACGACGCGCCGAGGCGGATCAGCGTGTAGGGATCGAGTTCCGCGCGCAGGAAGGTGGCGAAGTCGGTGTCGATATTCTCGCCGACATGGGTGACGCCGAGATTGATCTGGAACGGGCCGCCGAGAACATCCCAGCTTGCGTCAAGCGACGCTTGCTCCTTCGGGCGGCGGATCTCGATGCCGGCAGGTTCGGTGGCGTCGAGCTGGCTGTAGGCGCCGTAGACTGACAGGCCTTCCATTGGCGTCGCAGAGACCGAGAGCTCCCAGCCTGAGCGGTCCGAGTCGCTGGTGCTGTTGCGCGGCGTGGTCTGGAAGTTGGGAAGGAAGTCGGTGAAGATCTCGTTCTCGAGGTCCGCCTCGAAATAGGTCATGTCGAGAACCAGCGCGTCCTCGAAGAAGGACTGTTCGACGCCGAAATCCCAGCCGACGGATTCTTCCGGCACGAGGTCTGCGTTGCCGATGAAGGTCGCCGGGATGAAGCCGAACTGTTCAATGAAGGTCGGCGCGGTGACGCCGGTGCCGTAGGACGTGTGAAGGCGCGTGCCAGTGTTGGGGATCTGCCAGGCGGCGGAGAGGCTGTATGTGTCGGCGTCCCGGAACTGATCATTCTCGTCGTGGCGGATGGTGGCGGAGAGATAGAGCTGCTGGGCGATTTCGTTGCGGTATTGCAGGCCGATGGCGCCGACTGTGCGCGATTCATCGCGGCTGATCAGCGGGTCCATGTAGGTCTCTTCCTCATGCTCGGCAAAGCCGGTGACGAAGTGAGCGAGATTGTCGTCGCCGAAGCGGACGGTGGAGACGATGCCAAGGCGGAAGCGCGTGGAGTCCGAGCCGGTCTGGTAGAGCGGAATTGCGAGAAGGTCGGCGGGCGATGGCGCGGGCGGGCCGACGAGGAAGGGGAAATCGGTGAGCCGGCTGCGGCGGCTTTCGTCGACATGGCTCGCGGAGAGGGTGGTTTCCCAAGAGCCATCCCAGGGGTCGAGGACCGCGGAGGCGCCGATGGTGAGCTGTTCGTGGCTGGTCTCGCTGGCGTCGTCATAGGTCTGGCCGGAGATGGGGAAACCGAAAGCCTGGCCGTCGACATCGGATTCCTTCGTGACATAGCGCGCGATGCCGGTGATGCGCACGTTCTCGTCGAGGCGCAGGCCGCCGCGGAGGTTGAGTGCGGTGATGGCGTTGCCCTCCTTGTCTCCGGGCTGGCCGCCGACCCCGACAGCGGGCGCGCCATTGGCGGTCTGGTCCGGCGAGATGTCGTAGCCTTCTGAAGTGAGGTGGTTCACCGAGATAGCGGCGTAATCGTCACCATTGCCGATGCCGGCGCTGGCTTCGATCTCGTAGGTGTCGAACGAGCCTCCTTCGATGGAGGCGGCGGCGTAGCCCTTGTCGATGTCGGTGCGCGAGACGAGGTTCACGACGCCGGCGAGGGCGTTGGAGCCGTAGAGACCGCTTTGCGGTCCGCGCAGGATTTCGATGCGGTCGACATCGCCCGTGAGCAGCGTCGAGAAGTCGGTCTCACCCTGATCGGGGCT
>Ga0315905_10001328_pt1 | contig 26562 bp, 20 predicted proteins | sample LakEriMetagenome_5_FD_203522 | JGI IMG/M metagenome (GOLD analysis project Ga0315905, IMG submission 203522) | Freshwater fungal communities from buoy surface, Lake Erie, Ohio, United States - Buoy 4 MA121 | ecosystem: Environmental > Aquatic > Freshwater > Lake | place: USA: Lake Erie, Ohio...
GCGGTCGCCGGTCCAGCCTTCGGTGGCGGCGGTGGCGTAGTCCACATCGGCGAAGGTGCGGACGAGGAAATAGGCGCCGATTTCCCCGGCCACATTGGTGAACAGCGGAGCCGTGTCGTTTATCTTCAAGTCCGGGAACGTCACGTCCACGGGCTGGAACGGGGGATTGGCGAGGTAGAGCTTTTCCGGATGCAGGATCTCCGCGCTGGACTGCGGCGGTCGCTTCCATGCTGCATTCACCGCTGTGAGGCCGCCGGTGGTGTGCAGGTTTTGCGCGAAGAGATTGCCGGCGTCTTCCGACCATTTCCAGAGTTCAGTCATGAACTGCGGGGCATTTGGCGAAGGCGGCGGCGCGGAGGGGGCCTGGCCGCGGTCAAAATTGCTGTTCAGCTGGTCGCCGATGCTGAAGCGCACGCGGGAAAAGCTGGCGTCTCCCTGAGCCAGGGCGCGCTGAGCGAGCAGACGGTCGTCATTGTCGGCGGGCACGTCAGGGAGCTGGAAGTTCTGTGAGAGCAATACAGGAAACAGTGCACCGGCGAACACGTCCCGGCTGTCCGAGCGCGCCAGCGAGGCTGCGGACTGGTAGTAGAATTTGCCTTCCGCAGCATCGTAGAAGCCGCCGGGTTTCATGCCGGCGATGCTGGCCACGGCGCTGTGATAGTCGAAGGGCCCATCCGGGATGAAGCCCATGGCACGCCATGCCCGGCCGCGGTTGCGCGCAGCATCCTCTGTGATGCCCTCCGTGGCTTTGTCGCTGATGCGCTTGATGATATCCTCCGGCGGAGCGGCGGTCCATACCGGTGTGCGGGTGAATGCGAGTTCCCGCTGCGCAATGATGCGGGCGGCGACTTCGTCCGGCGTGGGCGGGGGCTTTTTGGCTTCGATTTCCTCAGCAATGCGGCGGCGCAGCGTGGAGTTGTCGGTGCTCAATTCACGGATGCGGTTCTCCAGATCCACCGCGCGCTTTTGGACTGCCGCGGCTGCTTCGAGTGTGGTGATTTCGATGGGTGCGGTGGCGGGTGCCTCCGGTGCCGAGGGTTCACCGGGCGGCGATTCGGGGCCGCCCATGGTCACAGCCAGTTCTTTGCGTAAACCGGTGTTCTCTTTTTCGAGGTCCACGGCCTGCTGCTCCAGTTCCGGCAGCTTTTCGGCAATGCGCATGGCCGCGGCCAGAGTGGTGGCCTCCGCATTGCTTTCAGGCGAGCCGGCTTTGCTCTCCGCCACTGGTAGATTGGGCCTGGAAGCACGGATGAGTGAATAGTTGTGCCAGCACCACCAGCCGCCACCGGCGGCGATGAGCGTGAGTCCTGCGAGAAGGGTTCCCGGATGCATCAGACAGTAGGGCGAACGACGGGGTCAGGGCTGGCGCTTTGGCAGGAAGGAGCGCCGGGTGGGACTGGCCGGTGCCGCAGGGGTGGCTGGCGCGGCCGGTGCCGGCTGGTTCGCCGCAGGTGCGCCGCGGCCGATGGGCACGCCGGGCTCGAATTCATCCTGACTGCTCTCCACCGGGCGGGTGGGGCGGAGGTTCTCCTGAGATTGCACGGGCTTGGCGTTGGGATTGTTCGGGTCGTAGTTGAAGGCGACAAAGCGCTTCGCGAAACGCGGGTCCTTCAGTGCGCCGGGATAAAACAGGCGGCGGATCAGTTTGCCCTCTTTGTTGAAGAGTCGCTCTTCGAGCAGCTGGTCGGTTGTGGAGTCGTAGCCGAATTCAATACTGCCGAGCGGGTTCTGCTTCCCGTCGAGAATATAGCCGCGGCGGGTGCGGCCTTTGGAGTCGGTAAGGAAGATGCGCTTGTACGTCAGGATGTTCTCCTTACTGTAGGTCAGCTCATGAATTTCATTGCCGTTGCCATGCTTGCGCGACTCGGTGCGAGTGCCGTCTTTGTGGTGATGGATGCGGCTGTAGGCCTCGACATTCTTTGGCCCCTGAGCGGCCGCCGCGGCGGTGAGCAGGCTGAGAAGCAGGGCGCTGGTGAGCGATTTCATGGCGGCTTGGGAAACTGGGGGATTGTATGACTACGGTGCCGGAGCGGCTTTCGTTTCGGCGGCAGCCGCTGCTTTGGCCTGCTCCTGGCTGGCGGGGGAGAGTTTGGTCAGCGGCACCTTGAAGGATTTGCCCTGCTCCGTCTTGATGACCACGGCCTCGCCACTCATGCGAATGTAGCGCGCCTTGATCGTCTTGCCTTCGGTATTGGTCCAGTCCAGCAGGGGGGCAGGCGGGGCTTCCGGAGCGCGTGGCGCAAGACCACCGGAGGATTTGGCAGACGGCTTGCTTCCGTCGAGACTGGCACCTTCCTCGATCCATTCACGCACCAGTTTGATTTCTTTGGGAGTGAGCGGAGTCTTGCCACTCGGCGGCATGGGGTCGTCGCTCCGGGTCACGAGGTGGAGGAAGTTGCTCCGTTCCGGATCGCCGGGAACGATCTGTCCCTTGGGGCCAATATCACCGGAGAAGCGCTCCAGATTGTCGAAGACATAACCGGCTTTCTCCTTCTTCGCCTCCTCGCTGTGGCACTCATAGCACTTGGCTTTGAGGATCGGGCGGATGTCCTTTTTGAAGTCAGCAGCCTCAACGCTGGCGGTGGCGCAGAGCAGAGCGATGGCGGGGCGGGGGAATGGCATGGCGGAATAAGACACGACAATCGCTGAGTCCGCAAGCCCGCGGGCGGCCTCAGCGGCAGACGCTGACGCCATCGTACAGGATTTCCACCGGGCGGCTGCCGGGGAACGGTCCGGTCGCCACCACCGCCTCGCCGAGCATGACCATGGTCGCCTCATGGCCTGCGGCGAGGGCGCTGCCGATGGCCTCCCGCAGCCGGGCACTTTGCATGAGCCCGCTTTCCTCCGCGAAGGCGCGGGAAATGCGCAGCAGACCGGCCATGCTCAGGCTGCTGCCGGCGGCGGTGATGTCCTCCATGGCGGTGTGGCCCGCGCGGTTGATGAGCAGGAGCTTCTCCCGGCTGTTGATGACTTCAGAGGTGAGGATGGGGCCAAAGATGCGGCAGTGCAGTGTCTGCGGGGGCACGGGGAGCTGGTCCACGGAGAGGAAATCGTATTTCCGGCGCTTGATCATGATGCCGCCATTGAACTGCCCTCCTACATCCCCCAGGCCGGTGGCGTTCTGGACTTCCGCACGGTGCGCGATCATGCCCAGTTCGTTTCGTCCCCGGTTCAGTGACAGCAGCTGATTCACGGCAAAGGCTGCGGCCAGGGCGCTGGCTCCGCTCATGCCGAACCCGCAGCCAAAGGGAAACGCGGCCTCCACGGTGACTTTCAGCGGCACGGGCGACAGCTCCCGCAGCACGGTGCGCACCGTGGGGAATTCCCACCGTTCCCCGGCGACGAGAATCTCATGCTCCGTCTGCGTGCTGCGCTGCACATGGACCTGCACGCCTTCCGTCAGCGTGATCCCTACGCCCAGCGAGCCCCGGCCGTGGGGCGGTTGGGCCTCATAGGTCTCGAACACGAGCGAGATGTTGGCGGGGGCGAAAGCGGTGGCGGATTCCATGCTGAAGAAAGTGACAGACAGGCAGGGGCGGGACGGCTCTGCAAGCGGCTAGGGCAAATGCGGCCGCAGCGCAGCGGCCCAGACCGCGTAGCCCTTTTCCGCCGGGTGCAGGAAGTCGGGCATGGTGGCGCGGTCGATCCTGCCATCTGTCTCCAGTAACTGTGCGGTGAGATCCACCAGGGTGGCCCCGGAGACTTTCGCCACTGCGGGCAGCAGGGCATTGATGGCGGCGATCTTCGCCCGCGCAGGATCCTCCGGCTTTTCTCCGCGGGGCATCACGGCGATGAGCACGAGTTTCGCGCCGGGGCATTTGGCCTTCGCCTGAAGCGCGACGGCCTGAATGCCCTCAGCGATTTCCGCCGGGGTGTTGGCGCGGGCGTTTTTGGTGCCGGCCAGGTTGTTGGTGCCGATGTGGATCACGATGAGTTTGGGCGCGATGCCGTCGAGGGCGCCATGGCCGATGCGCCAAAGGACATTCTGCGTCCGGTCCCAGCCGAAGCCCATGTTCACCACTTTGCGGTCGCCAAACAGTTCCGCCCAGGCCTTGGCCCCGCGGTTGCCTTTAGGTTCTGCGGATTCGCCTCCCCAAAGATGTGTGATGGAGTCGCCGAGGAGCACTATTTCCGGCTTCAGCCGGTCCTTTGCCTCCAGCACGGCTTTGTGCCGGGCGTGCCAGTCATAGAAGTCAGGCTCCAGCTTGTCTTTGGGCAGGCAGGCGGTGTTTTCGGAGGCACCGGCCTCGGCATAGGGCGAACTCGTGATCAGCCCGCGTTCATCCGTGGCGGTGAAAAAGTAAGTCAGGGGCTGTTCCGCAGGCAGGGGGGCTCGGATAGCCCCGGCTTCTACCGTGGCGGCGATCTCCTGCCACTGGCGCGCCGTCCAGGAGCCGGTCATCGTGGTGTAATGCAGCGCGGCTTTTGTGATCGGGCCGCCGCAGAGCACCCGGGCGCTGGCGGTGGAACCTTCGACACTGACGTCACCGATACGGGCGACTGCGGGCGAGTCGTTGCCGGGTTTCAGCACGGAATCCACAAAAGCGTCCACCTCTTTGAATGTCCAGATATGGCCGTGATTGAGATCCACCCTGACCGAAAGTGTGCGCAGGGCCGGGGACACCAGGTTGTATGTCTTGCGGTAGCTGTCAGGCGGGTAGGCGAAGTCATGAGTGCCATTCAGGAAGAGTATCGGGCACTGGGTTTTTCCCACGGTGGCGGAGGGATCAAATAGCCGCAGCCAGCGCTCGCGGGCCTCCTGCGGCATGGCGGCGAGCGAGCGGTCTCGCCAGTGGCTGTCATCGCCAAGAAACCCGCAGCCATAGACCGGCACGGCCACTTTCAGCTCCGGATTCAGGCCTGCGGTAAGGCAGGTGAGGTAGCCGCCCCAGCTGATACCGGTGATGCCGATGCGCGAGGCGTCCACTACCGGCAGACTCTTCAAAACCCCGTGCGCCCGCAGCACCGCCGCGACGGCGTGATAGCTCCACATGTCCCGCGCTCCGTCGTCCGTGAAGTCGTGGAATTTGACGGTGTCCGCCTGGTCCGGCCCGGCGTCGGCGTGGCGCTTTCCGTCCGGTCCCGCGCCGGCGGTGTCCATGGCGATGGCCACGTAGCCGCGCGCGGCCCAGTGCTGCGCCCAGTCCTTGAATGCCCGGCCGCCGCCGCCGTGCACGAGCAGCATGGCCGGGGCTTTTTGCTCCGCTGTGGCTCCCGCAGGCCGGCCCAGCCACGCAAACACCCGGGTGGGTTTGCCGGCGAGCGGTTCACTCTCATACCAGACCTCCTGCGTGAGCCCGTCTTTCTGTCCCCACTGGATGCCGGAAGGCACCGTGGTTAGACGAGGAACGTCCCACAGCGGGGCATCGGTGCCCCGGCATAAGACGGGAAGAGAAAAGAGATAGAGGCAAAGAAGTCGGCGCAACATGCTGCAGCCTGGCGGCCGGGATGTGCGGCGTCAAGATTGCACCTGCGGATGCGACAGCCCAATGCGTAAGGAAACTCAGCCTTCGAGTGCGGCGAGGTAGCGTTCGCAGTCGATGGCAGCCATGCAGCCCATACCAGCGGCGGTGATGGCCTGGCGATAGTGCTTATCGGCGCAGTCGCCGGCGACGAAGACGCCTTCGACATTCGTTTTCGCCCCCTCTTTGGGAACGATGTAGCCGGCTTCATCCGTGTCGATGGTGCCGGCAAAGAGTTGCGTGTTGGGAACGAGGCCGATGGCGACGAAGACGCCGGCGCAGTCGATGACGCTGTCCTCGCCGGTGACGGTGTTCTTCAGGCGGACACCGGTCACGTCTTTCTTCGTCACGTCGAGAATCTCGGTGACCACACTGTTCCAGACTGGCTTGATCTTCGGGTTTTCGAGAACGCGGTCCGCCATGATTTTGGAGGCGCGCAGTTCGTCGCGGCGGTGGATGAGGTAAACGACGGAGCCGAAGCGGGTCAGGTAGAGGGCTTCCTCACAGGCGGAGTCGCCGCCGCCTACGACGACGAGCGGTTTGTTGCGGTAGCGCGGCCATGCGCCGTCACAGGTGGCACAGTAGGTGACGCCGTCCTCTTTGAGCAGTTCCTCGCTTTCGAGTCCCAAATGCCGGTGACCTGCGCCGGTGGAGATGATGATGGATTTGGTCTCGTGCACTTCTCCGTCGATCGTGACTTTGAACGGCCGGGTGCTGAGATCGACCGCTTCCACCTGGCTGCCGAGTTTGACTTTGGCGCCAAAGCGTTCGGCCTGCTGCTGCATATTCACCATGAGTTGATAGCCGTCGATGCCCTCCGGGAAGCCAGGGTAGTTTTCCACGATTGTAGTCGTAGTGAGCAGGCCGCCGATTTGCTTGCCGGTGACGACGACCGGAGCGAGGTTGGCGCGGGCGGTGTAGAGAGCGGCAGTCCAGCCGGCGCAGCCGGAGCCAATGATGATGACGTTTTCCATGATGTAGTGGTGGTTGGGAAAGGGTGATGTTCCGCGGCCTTAGCCGCCCCAGCCGGTGGCGTCAAGGAGCGGGCGGCGGCGCTGATTAACCTGGTTGTGAGATTCGGCTCACAAAAAAGCCCGCAGACCAGCGGTGGCCTGCGGGCTTTGAGTGATGCGGGGGTAATCAGGCTGGAGCGATGATGCCGAACTTCATGCAGAGCCAGACGAGGCCGAAGGCGATGCCGCCGGCCGCAGGAATGGTGAGCATCCATGCCCAGATGATGCGCTCCACGACGCCGAGTTTCAGGGCGCTGAAACGTTTGGAACAGCCCACCCCCATGATGGATGTAGTGATCGCGTGGGTGGTGGAAACTGGCATGCCGAGGGTGCCTGTCACCGCAAGCAGCGTAGCGGCGGTTGTTTCAGCGGCGAACCCGTGCACCGGCTGTAGCTTCACCATCTTGTGGCCCATGGTCTTGATGATTTTCCAGCCTCCGGCAGCGGTGCCGGCCGCCATGGTCAGGGCGCAGATCACGACGACCCATGGCGGAACGCCGGGGGCTTTGAAATCCACGGGATCAGGCATGTAGCCGAACTGGAGCCACTCCGGCAGCCAGCTGACAAGGGTGGCGAACGGTGAAAGGTGATAGGCGTCCGGCACTTTGCTCACTTCCATCCATGCGGGCAGGCCGAGGTGGTCGGATGTGGCGGTGACCAGCGCGAGTGTGATCACGCCCATGGTTTTGGTGGCATCATTCATGCCGTGGCTCCATCCCATGTAGGCGGCGCTGCCCAACTGCAGCTTGCCGAAGGTCCGGTTTACGAAGGCTGGGCGGGCGCTCCGCAGCAAGGTGTAGAGAATGCTCATGATGAGGAATCCTCCGATGAAGCCCACCAGTGGCGATGTGAACATGGGGATGATCACTTTGTTCAGAATCCCCTCACGCTCCATCTTCTTCGTTTCCTTGACCTGCTTTACGCGGCCTTCGAAGACGACGACCTGCACATCTTTGTCGCCCACCTTGAGTTTGTGTGTGCCGTTCAGGCTGGCGTGTTCGCCTTCCTGGGCGAGAACTGTCAGCACGGCCGGTTCCGGATCCACGAGCGACTTCTTTGTTTTCTCTTTCGTCTCGTTCCAGACGAGGGTTTCCCACACGGTCACCGGCTTGCCGTCTTTATTTTTCAATTCACCGGCTGCGGCCATGCTGACACCCATGGCAAGCACTGCGCCAGTGAGGCCGCCGACGAGGGCGTGGGTGGAACTGGACGGCATGGCAAACCACCAGGTGATGAGGTTCCAGATAATGCCGCCCAGCAGAGCGCACATGATGACGCCCTGATTGACGAAATGGGAATCCACAAGACCGGATGAGATCGTCTTGGCGACGGCAATACCGGTAAAGGCACCCAGAAGGTTGGTGACGGCGGCCAGCACGATGGCCTGGCGGGGGGTCAGCACTTTCGTGCCGACGACGGTGGCGATGGAGTTGGCGGTGTCGTGGAAGCCGTTGATGTATTCAAAGATCAGGGCAATCAGCACCACGGCATAAACGGCCAGCAAAGCAGTTGTCATAGTCGTTGGGAAAAAGGGTCAGGAATTTTTGAGTGTAACGAGGGCGATGACGCGGCCACAGGTGCGGCAGGTATCAAAGCATTCAGAAAGCGCGCGGTAGATGTCGTGTGCGGCGATCTCCTGCATAGGATCCCCGCCGGGCTGATAGATTTTACCAAGCGCATGGTTGATCACGGCTGCGGAGTCGGCCTCAATCTGACTGAGCCGTGCGTCGAGGCTCTTGACGGTGGCATGGCTGCCGCCGGCGGCCAGCGTCTGTACCATTTCCACGATCAGCTTGGAGGCGTTCTGCAGCATTTGCAGGGCAATGGTGAGGTCCAGCGTCGTGATGTGATGCCAGAGAATGGAATACATCTCGCCGAACATTTCAGCGGCCTTGGGGATGCGGTAGAGCGCGTTGGCTACATCCTCCAGGTCCTCCCGTTCGATCGGGGTGACGAACACGCGGATGAGCAGCAATTCAAGTTCGCCCACCACTTTTTTGTCGGCGCGGCGGATGTTGCGCAGCGGCTCCAGATCCGGCTCCCCCGGCTGAGCGGTGAGGGTGCGCAGGGCGCCGATGGATTCCGCCCCGAGAGCGGCACTTTTCTCCAGCAGGCCGAAGAAGACGGCCGGCCGGCCCATGAGTCGTTGTACTGAAAACATGGCAGTGGGCTCAGGCGTTTTTCAGCACGATGTGGGTCACGATGTTGCCGGCATCGCGGCAGCGGTCCACCACGGTTTCCAGCAGGTCGTAAAGGTCGCGCAGGGCGAGCACTTTGATAGGTTCGTGACGGCCGCTGTAGAGGTCACGCAGCATTTCCAGCTGCAGATGGTCCGCCTCACCTTCGATCTGCTGGAGCTTGGCGTTGTGGGTCTTGGCTTCGTGGATTTTTCCGGCCCCCAGCGTGCGGAGCATGCCCACCAGAGCGACAACCTGATTCGTCGCAGCGTCCAGAACGGCAATGTGCCGGCTGAAGTCAATGCCGCTGACCACCGGGGCGCTGATGATGAACCGCTCGGCGAACTTCTCCACCGTCTTCGGGATGCGGTATAGTGCGTGGCTGAGCACTTCGATGTCCTCCTTCTCCAGTTGGGTCACGAAGCTGGAGACCAGCGCCTCGTTGATTTGGTCCGTAATCTTTTTGTCCGTCTCTTTGGCCTTGTGGAAGGCTTCAAGACTGGGAATGGACGCCGGTGAGGAAAGAACCCGGTTCAGGGCCTGAATGCTGGCGCGGCCTTCGCTCGCGGAAGCTTCCAGAAGGGTGAAGAATTGATCGTCTTTGCCGAAGAGTTTTTGGATGGAGATCATAGGTTGCAGTGATAAGGCACTGCCCATCTGTGACAATAAGGACAAATTGTGGAGAGTTGATGTGTGACGTTTTCGTCACATTTCTGTCACAAATGGTTCCGGGAAAACGATTTGTAGGCTGCAAGGCCTTGATTATCAGGCTGTCGATGGCGGGTGGGGCTGCGGGTGCTGCCCGGGCCTGGCTCAGGAAACCGCGGCCTGCACCTTCGCGGCGAGGTCGTGGAAAGCCGTGCTCACCGGACTTTCCGCGGGCGGCATGAGGGCGACAGGGCGGCCATTGTCGCCCGACTCCCGGGTCGGGATGTCGATGGGCAGCTGGGCGAGCAGGGGAACCTTGAGCCGTGCGGCCTCCGCTTCGCCTCCGCCTTTGCCAAAGATGTCATACCGAATGCCATCGGACGGGCAGAGGAAGTAGCTCATGTTTTCCACGATGCCGAGGACGCGCACGTTCACCTTGGCGAACATGCTCACCGCCTTCCGGGCGTCGATCAGCGCCACTTCCTGAGGGGTGGTCACGATTACCGCGCCGTCGAGCGCCACGGTCTGCACGATCGTGAGCTGGATGTCGCCGGTGCCGGGCGGGAGGTCCAGCACGAGGACATCGAGGTCGCCCCAGGCGGTTTGGCGAAGGAACTGCTGCACGTAGCGGGTGGCGAGCGGTCCGCGGACCACGACGGGAGAGTTCTCGCTGAGCAGGAAGGCCATGGACATGAGTTTCAGGCCGTGGGCTTCGATGGGGATGATCTCGTTGTTGTCCGTGGCCATCGGCTGCTCGTCCGTGCCAAACATCAGGCCCATGCTGGGGCCGTAGAGGTCGCAGTCGCACAGCCCGACTTTCAGCCCGCGCTTCTTGAGAGCGATGGCGAGATTCGCGGCCACTGTGCTTTTACCGACGCCGCCTTTGCCGCTGGCCACGGCGACGATTTTCTTAATGCCCGGGATGCTGCTCTTGCCCACGCCGCCGGCGGTCTCCGGTTCCTTGATGTCAAAATCCAGCGACACTTGCCCGATGCCCGGAAGTGCTTCGAGGGCCGCGGTGGCCGCTGTGTGAATCTGCCGCGGGATATTGGCATCGCGGGTAGCGAGTTCCAGCCGCACCGTCACATCCGCGCCGTTCACGGTGATGCCCTTCACCAGCCCGAATGACACGATGTCGCGGCTGAATCCAGGATACTTTACGGTGCGGAGAACGTCGGTGATTTGGGACTCGGTGATCATGTTGCGTGTGGTGATGAACGCCCCGCGACTCCGTTTGGCAACGCCGATTTCCTGCTCCAGCATCCGCGCCATGAAATCCCTCACCGACTGCCGTTTCTATGGCATCCTCGACACCGGCTACTGCGAACCCGGCACCATGCCTGCCATACTGCAGGCCATGCTCCGCGGCGGCGTGGACATCGTCCAGCTCCGCGCCAAAGGCTGGTCGCCGGACCGCGTGCTGGAACTCTCGCGTGAACTCCACCCCATCAGCGCGGCGGGCGGCATTCCGTTCATCATCAATGACCACCCATCGCTCTGCGCCGAGGCTGGCGTGGAAGGCGCGCATGTCGGGCAGGATGACCTCACCGTGGTGGAAGCCCGGGCGCTGGCCGGGGCAGGGAAGCTCATCGGCCTGTCCACCCACAGCCTTGCCCAGGCGGAAGCCGCTCAGGCTGTGCAGCCCGACTACATCGGCTTCGGCCCGCTTTTCGCCACCCAGACCAAGCCCGACTATGTCCCTATTGGCATTGAAGATATCGCTGCTGTCCATCGCCGGGTGTCGCTCCCCATTTTCTGCATTGGAGGCATCAAGCGGGAGAACCTGCCGGGCGTTATCGCAGCCGGAGCCCGCCGGGCCGTGATTGTCAGCGGCATTCTGTGTGCAGAGAATCCAGAGGCGTATTGCCGCGACTGCGCGGCGCTGCTTGCCGGTGTCTGAACGGGGCCCTTACGGGGTGACGACACGATAAAAGCGCCGCCGCTCCGTCGCTGCGTCCGGGTCATTGACCGTCACGGGACCGGAGGCGGCTTGCACGGGCAGGGTGGCGATCAGCGACCATGAGGGAGCTGTCAGGTCAGTGCTGGCCTCCACTTTGTAGGACTTCCCGGCGACGGCCTGGAAGGTGATGTCGGCAGAGCCGTTGACGAGGAAGGTGGCGGCCGCACGCAGCACGCTGGCGCCGTTTTGGGGATCGGTGCCGGCGATGAATTCATCAATGCTGCTGGCACCGTCGCCATCTGTGTCTTTGGCTGTGTCCGTGTCGTCGCTGGGGTTCAGGCCATTGGCGGTTTCCCAGGCGTCCGGCAGGCCGTCGCCGTCGGTATCGGGGGGAGTGGTTTGCACCGTCCAGGTCGCGGTGGCAGGTGTTTCCTGCCAGTCGCCGCCGCTGCTTTTGCCCAGCACTTCAAGCGTGTAGGGGCCATCTGCCAGATTCGTCAGGGTGATCGGTGTCGGGTTGTCATACATCGTGGCGGAGAAGAGACCGCCGTTGAGAACGGAGGTGGGCACGAGCGGGACATCCGCGCTCCAGGCACCGCCATTGAGACGCCATTTGTAAACCCAGATACCAGGCCCGGCCACGGTGATCGTGGCGCTGGTCGCGCTCGTCGTGCCGGTGGGCTGACCGCTCAGGCTCGCTCCCGCGGGGATCGCAGCACCCATGTCGAGGCCATTAGGCCCGGTGCCGATGGCCGCCGATCCGGCCTGAAGCTGAAGCGCGGCTTTGATGGTATTGTAATCAATCCCGGTGGTGCTGACGAAGAGCGGATCCGCCGTGCTGTTGCCGGTGCCCGCGTAGTTGTTGCCTTGAATGAGCGAGTAGTTCACCCGCAGGTAGGAACTCGCGGGATTGAACAGCGGGAAGGGTGTGGTCTGAATCACTGGAGCAAGGTCCCACGCGATGTTGCCTTCATAAATAGCACCCGCGCCGAGCGGACGGCCGCGCCAGGGTTCGCCGAAGAGAATGATGCCCGGCGGAATGGTCGCGCCCGCGGCGGTGAGTGCCACGGGATTGGATACCATCTTGAGGAAGGTGTTGTTTTGCACCGTGGCGGCACCGTTGTCCTTGAGAAGGAGCAGGTGCTCGCAGTTGTAGAAGTAGTTGCGGCAAATGACGAGTTCAGAGACGCCGCTGCCTTCGCCGGTGGTGATCGGATTGCTGCTGGAGTCGCGCTGGGAACCCTGGAGCACGTTGAGGAAGATGTTGCCTTCGATGTGCGCATCGGTCGCGTCCATGTCGAAGCAGTCGTCCACACAGTTGAGGAAGGTATTGTCCACAAAGCGTGCGATGGGACCCGGGCGGTTGCCTCCGGTGAAGTCGATGATGTCATTGTAGCCGCTGGTGGCCGGCACACCGGGCAGGCCGAAGCGGCAGCCTTTGACGAGCGCGTAGCCGTTGGCCGGCATGTTGGAGAAGTGGATCAGCTCCTGCGCGCCGATGGAGTCGAACTCGCAGTTGATGAGTTCGCAGGAGGTATAGACGAGGTCCACCATCTGCACGTCGGTGTTGAGGAAGCGGCAGTTTTCCAGGTGCACCTGCGGGCTGACTGATGACGTGCCGGACCCGCGGATGGTGCCGGAGGTATTCGCTCCGTCAAAGTCACACCAGGCGAACGTGCTCTTCTGCGTGCCGCTGATCACGATGCGCCGCCACGCCGTGCCGGCTACATTGCGGACAAAGCGGATGGGCTGCGCCTGCGTGCCCAGTGCCGTGATCTTTCCGGCGCAGGTGATGGCATCGCTGCTGCCATGGCAGCGGACTTCCACGCCGGGGTCGATGATGAGTTCCTGATTCGCGGCCACGTTGAAGGTGGAGGTGAGAATGACGGGACTGTCGGCCAGTTCCCAGTGCAGGTCGGGCGGGGGCACGGGCGTCTGCGTCCGCAGATTCACTTTCATCACGGCGTCGCTGGAATCCTGCGCCTCATTGATGAGGAGCACTGACAGCACATGCGTGCCCGGAGCGAGCTTTTGCCCGACCGTCCCGAGCACCGTGTTGCGCAACGGCTGGGGGCTGTTGCCGCTGCCGCCGAATGAGCACTCGTGCAGTGGCACCGTGGGCGCGGCATTCCACGCGGGCTCGGCCGGCGGATTGCCCGAGGGACCCTGGTGGTCCACATACACCCCGTCGATCCAGGCGATAAAGCCGTCATCGAAATCCGTATCGAGCACCACTTCCTCAGTCGTGGGCAGGGCGGCACTCACGGTGAAGGTGCGGCGCATGTACACCATGCGGTAGCCAGTGTTGGCCGGAGAAGTCGTCTGCCGCATATCTGTCAGCGTGGTCCCGGCCGCCGTCGCGCCGCTGCCGTCGCCGTAGCCGATCCACCCCGGGCCCGTGAGCCAGGTGCCATCCAGCGCCGCATCCGCAGCGGTCTTCCAGTCGGCCTGCGGTGCGCTGGTCCCTTTGCGGTAGTGCCAGGTGTCGTTGAAGTTTACCAGCGGGGCCGCAAAGGCGAACGAGGCGGAACCGAATATCAGGGCGGCTGCGAGAGAATGGAAGGAGGCGGAGGGCTTCATGGAAGTCGTGGGAGAGCGGGCGCTTTTACGCGAGACCATTACGCTTGCACAGAGATTATTTCTTAACCGCCATGTAAGGAAATCTGCGCCCGGCAGTGAAGAAAGCTTGCGGGAAGGCCCGCCGGATGGCACTTAATGCGCCCATGAGTGCCCTGTCCCCCCACTGGTTCCGGATTGCCGTCGTCGCGGCGGTGGCTGGCGTGGCATTGCCCGCAGCGGCCCAGGAGTCGCTGCCGCCGGAGCTGGGAACGATCATGGGCCTTGGCACCCACCGCCTGCTCGACATTCAGGAAATGGCCGCCCAGGCCGAGGCTGGTGGCGAATACAAACGCGGCATGAGCGCCCTCGCAGCTGTGGCCCGCGCCTACCGCGAAGCCGGTGACCGTGTCGCCTGGCTGGAAGCCGAGCTGGCCTGGGTGCGCCTCGCCGCTAAGGACGGCGAGGAGCCCGATCTGGAGGAAGCCCTCGAAGTCCTCGCCGGCCGGGCGCGCGACTGGGGCCTCGTGGCGCAGGAAGTCGCCGTCTTTACCTACTGGGCGCAGCGGCTCGAAGGAGAAGGGAAGTGGCGCGAGGCCGTGCGCGCGCAGGAAGGGGCCGCGCAGGCTGCCTTGAGCAACAGCCTCGCCGGCGATGCGGTGAAGGCCCTCCTCGCCGCCTCGCAAATCTGCCGCAGCAACGACCACCCGTGGAAGCTCCAGCAACTCTGGGGCCGCATCGCCCAGGTCGAGGCCGGCATGGCCGCGCGCCTCAGCGACGATGTCAGGAAACAGATCGCCGCCGATCGCGAGGCCGCCGCCCCCTTGCTCGAAAGCCTGCCTCCGCTCCCCGGCAGCACCGCTGGAGTGGACCTCCAGCCATCCCTCGCCGCCGTGAAGGTTTCCAAAGCCCACCGCGAAGTCGCCCGCACCCGTTTCTCCCTCACCAATGAATCCCTCCAAACCGTGGCCGGCGCCCTCGAAATCGCCCCCGCCGCCGGAGTCGTGAAATCCTGGGAAACCGGACACTCCGGCCACTGGCTCACCGTGGGCGAATCCACCGCCACCGAGGTCCCGCGCCCGCTGCGTTCGCTCAAGCTCCGCCCCTGGGAGCGCATCAGCCTTTACGTGGAAAACGAACAGCCCGCCCTGACGCCCGAAGTTTCCATCCGCTGGACGGACGATGCCGGCAGCGCATCCGGCAGCGCCGCATTCGAAGCAGCCTCCGCCGTCACGCCCAGTGCCATCGTCAATGCCGGCGCCTTCCAGTGGCACCCCCTTGCCGGCGTCCCGTTCTATCATGAGATCAACCACCGCGGCGGCGGCGTGAAAACCGAAGACCTCCTCTTCCAGGCGAACCTCCCCTGCCGCCTCGAAATCTTCGACGCTGACACCGGCAGCCATCCCCTCGTTGATGCCGGCGGGTTGCTCGCCGTCGATGCCGAAGGCGATGGCGACTTCTCCGGCCCCGCCGACCGCGTCATCAGCGATCACAACCGCAACGGCCAGCCCGACGTCCTCATCGGCGACCGCTCCCGCAGCCTCGAAATCTTCGCCTGGCCCCTCGTCCCCATCCTCCCCGGCGAAGAACTCATCATCTCTGCCAGCCTCCGCCGCCCCGACGAACCCCAGGCCTGGCGCCGTGACGCCGAAAACAGCGTGCGCCCCTGAGTCCGCCCCGCCCGGTTGTCTTCGTCCTCGAATCCCTTCGAACGAGCCTTCCACCCAGGCCAATAAGTGGGACGTGCGCAGCACGGTATCCACCAGTTGATAGAAGGCGGGCGCGTCAGTAGATGGATCCCGCCCCCAACTCCCCCCGGGCGCGGTAGCGCCCTTTAAAAAACGGTAGGGACGCTGCTGCGCACGTCTCATTCTGGCACTCTCCGCACCAGCCTCCTCACTCGTGCCCTGTGCAGCAACCGACAGGCGAAACCCGAGTGGCCTGCGGCTTACTCGCGCAGAGCCTGTCAGAAAGTTTGTGTGAAGGGTTAACTACAAGCACAGAGAGAGCATGAGAAGAAGCAAAACGAAGGAAGCGCGGGCGCTGGATGAAGCGCTCGACGTATTGATCGCGCAGACGGGACATTCACCGGAGGCGATCCTGGGCGAGCAGGCCTGCTGGCGCAGTTGACCGGGGCGCTTATTGAGCGGGTGCTCGGCGCAGAGCTGACGCACCATCTCAAAACGGGGCGCAGCCCCACGGAGGCAACTGCCGCAACGGGTTCAGCCCGAAAACGGTGCTCAGCGACAGCGGGGAGATGCAGATCGGCGTGCATGTGCGTGGCCAGCGACCAGCCGACGATGCGGCGGGTGCAGAGGTCGATGACGACGGCGAGGTAGAGCCATCCGGCGGCGGCGGAGATGAAGGTGATGTCACCCGCCCAGACGCGGTCGGGGCGGTCCGGCAGCTCCTTGCCTGCCAACAGATTGGGCGAGGGTTTGCCGGCCCGGCCGTCGCTGGCTCTCGGCACGAAGGTCTTGGGTTGGATGGCTTTGAGCCTGCGCTCCGCCATGATCCTGCGAACCCTGGAGGGTGCGCAGGCAATGCCTTGGCCGGCCAGTTCGCGCCAGATCCTGCGATGGCCGCAGCGGCGGCGATGACGTCTGAAAATCGCCTCGATCTGCTCGCCGATCTGGCGATCAGAACACTCGGTGGTGGTCGGTTCGGCGGCGTGATAGTAGCTGCTGCGCGGCACTCCGAGCGCCTCGCAGATCGGCCGGATGCCATGACCGGTGGTGCGGTGGATGTCGTTGATCATGGCGCGGAGTTCGGCTGGGGTTTGGTGCCGAGGATGACCGCGGCCTTTTTTAAAATGTTATTCTCCCGGCGCAGCACGCGCAGGCCGTCCGCTCCGTCCCGCTCGCCTGCAGCTCGCGGTCCTTCGCTCCCGATCTGTGCGCGCCGTGATGCGTTCTTCCATGAGTAAAGGAGGTTGGTGCTGATGCAGAGTTTTTCCGCGATCTCCGCGCCGGGTCGGCCGGTCTCAAGCAACTCGACGGCCTGGGTCTTGAACTCGGTGGTGTAGCGCTTGCGGTGCTTCTGGTTCATGGACATGGATTCTGGTGGGTGGTAGTCCAGAAATCCAGCTCACCTCAATAGGAAATGGCTTGGGGAGCTTGTAAGAAGTCAGGAGAAATGAAAGGTTCAGGCTCAGCGCGTTGCGGGGTGTTTTTGGGTGAAAACGCATAGCTTCGTAATTGCGTGGCTTCGCAAGAGGTCTGTTCTGAATGGCGCTAAGATAAGGCCGGTGATCGTTGGGTTCTTGAAAGGGCCTCCGGGCCATTGCGTTAGGAAAGCGTGGTCGGCAAAACGCCCGTGCTAACAAAATCCGTCTGGAACGTGCCGCAAAGAGCGCCGCGTCGTTTGTGCGCAGGGAACTTCCGGCATCGGTGCGCTGCTCGACGGTCTCGTGGATCCGCAGCTTTTAGCCCCCGCAGCCGGGCCGCGCAGCCGGCGCTGGCACTTCGACAGCGCCACCTCCTTCCGCGGATTTGTCTGGCTGATGCTTGATGGAACGGCCTCCCGTCGCTCCCGGTTTGTGCAGACGGGCGCGGACGTCACGCGGCATTGAGCGGCGGCATGGGGCAGCCGATGGAGTCGGAGATGGCGCGGAGCAGTTCGGCTTCCTCGCTGGTGATGTCGCCATCGCCGCGGGCGACGGCTACGCAGGCCATGAGCAGTTGCTTTTTCACGAGCGGGGTGGCGGCATCGAACTGTTCCAGCGCGGTATCAATCTCATCCAAAGAAGCGGGTCGCGACTGGAGCTGAAGATAGACGCCGTGGTCGGAGAGGATGTGCTGCCCGGCGGCAATGGCCTGCGCTGCGGCTTCCGGCGAGCGGGTGCCGACACCACAGACGGCGGTGAGGACGACTTCCAGCTGCGGCACCAGTTGCTGGAACGAGCGGTAACGAATGCGGGGTGGCGGGCTTTGGTGGAACCAGCGGTCGAGGTGACGCCGGAGCATGCGCTGGAGCATGAACTCGAAGAGGTCCACCTGCTGGTCGATGCTGATGAGAGCATCGAGCACGGCCTTGAACTGATGGTATTCGTCCGGGGTGAGGCGGCGCAGGGCAGGGATGGCAAGGTCGAGCAGGGCAATGGCCTGAGAGGAATGCCAGGGCGCAGCGAGTTCCGCCACCTGCCGGGCGTTGGCCATCATCGCCGGCGGGACCATCTGGGAGAGGGCCTCGGCTTCGTGGCAGTGGTCGCAGGAGATGAGCATCCCGAAGACCGCGGCCTGGGCACCGGCGGGCTCTTTGAGGAGACCGAGCAATTCCTCCGGCATGTCGGCGCGGAGCTGCGCAGCATTCGCCATGTCCGCGGGGCTGACCATGCCGATGCGGGCGACCATTTCCTGCGGCGAGGCAGCGATCATGGCCGCGCCGGGAAAGGGGAACGGCCGTCGTGACGGGCGCGGTGGGGGCGGGGATTCCTGCGGTGCTTCATCCGGGCGGAGGCTGACGAATTTACCGTCCCACTCCGGCAGGATGGCGCGGATGCGGTCCGGCAGCGGCGGGTGGGTGGCAAAGAGTGAGGCCGCGCGGCTGAAGACATTGCCAAACATCATGTGGCTGGCTTCTTCGGCGCGCACATTGCGCAGCTGCGAGCCCATGCTGCCGCCGATTTTCATCAGTGCCCCGGCGATGCCGTGGGGATTGCGGGTGAACTGCACGGCGGAGGCATCGGCGAGGAATTCCCGCTGCCGGGAGACGGCGCTCTTGATGATGCGGCCGAGAATGACGCCGGCGTAACCGATGACGAAGAGCGCGACGCCTAGGGCTAGGATGGGCAGTTGCGGATTGTTCTTGCCACCGCCGCGCATTTCCGCGGCGACACGTATGAGGCCGCGGCCGGTCAGCGCGATGGCGAGGATGCCGTGCACCACGCCGATGAGCCGGAGATTCAGCCGCATGTCGCCGTTGAGGATGTGACTGAATTCGTGCGCGATGACGCCCTGCAGTTCATCGCGGTTCAAGGCGCGAATGCAGCCGCGGGTGACGCCGACAACAGCATCCGAGGGGGTGCGCCCGGCCGCGAAGGCGTTGATGCCGCTCTCGTTGTCCATGACCCACACCTGGGGAACGGGCACGCCGCTCGCGATGGCCATTTCCTCCACAATGTTGAGGAGCTTGCGCTCGTCGGCGTCGCGGGTGCCGGGATCCACCTGACGGCCGCCGAGGTCGCGGGCCACGGCGCTGCCACCGGCGGAAAGCTGCAGCATTTTCAGTCCGCTGCCGGCGGCGATGATGGCGCTGGCCACACCGGCGCTCAGCGTGAGGGAAGGGGACCACACTTTGCCTCCCCACATGGTGATGACACCATGCAGCAGATAGGTGAGGCCGATGACGACCAGCACGGAGAGGCTGAACAGAACGACGAGTACACGGGTTCTCCCGCGGGCTTCATCCTGCTGGCGAAAGAAGTCGGCCATGGCGATCAGTCCGGCGCCGCTGCGGCGTCATAAGGGCTGCGGTCAGGAAAAGGAAACCTTCACGCCTTCGCGCTCGGCTTCGTTTTTCACCTCGAACATCTGCGCGGCGGTGAAATTGAACATGCCCGCGATGATGCTGCTGGGGAACATCTCGCGCTTGTTGTTGTAGTCCATCACGCTGTCGTTGTAGGCCTGACGGGCAAAGGCGATGCGGTTTTCCGTGCTCGTGAGTTCCTCGGTGAGCTGCATCATGTTGGTGTTCGCCTTGAGGTCCGGATAGGCCTCCTGGAGCATCATGAAGCGGGTCATGACCTGCGTGAGGCCCGCTTCCGCGCTGTTGAGTCCGGCCACTGCCTGAGCGTCGCCGGGATTCGCGGCGACCTGCGCGCGTGCATTGGATGCGGCATTGCGGGCGGCGATTACGGCTTCCAGCGTCTCGCGCTCGTGCTTCATGTAACCCTTGGCGGTTTCCACCAGATTCGGGATGAGATCGTAGCGGCGTTTGAGCTGCACGTCGATCTGGGCGAACCCGTTCTTGTAGCGGTTCCGCGCGGCAACGAGGCCGTTGTAGAGGGACACGACCCACATGAGAAGGATCAGGCCGATACCGGCGATTACGGCGAGCGAGGTGAACATGCCGTTGGCGGCGAAAAGGAGCGGGGCTTTGAACATGGTGCGTCGGGTGGTCGTTTGGGATGCCGCAGTCTATAGCAAGGCTGCGGGCGGCGACAAATGATTCTTCACCCGTCCTTCCCGCGGGTGGACTGCAGCGAATTATTCCGGCAGGGGCGGCTCGCTGCCGGACTGGCTTCCGGCAGTGGCGAGCGCCTCCGGCAAGGCTGGGCTTCCGGGTGCCGATGCCGGGGCTTCTGTCGGCTGGAGTGGGCCGCGGCCATTGATCCAGGGGAAGGCGGCCTTCCAGTCGGTCGCCCCTTCCGGGCCTTCGAGGGTCAGGCCGGCCAGCTGCACGGCGGTGTGCGACCCGGCATTCCGGTAGGCATGGATGCGGACGGAAAAGCTGGCGGTATTCGAGCCGCTGCGGGGGCACGCGACCCAGCGCCAGTTGGGGCCTTCCAGGCGGATGCCGCGGATACGCCAGCCGGGGGCGAGCCGCACGGCGTTGTAGTTGGCATCGCAGAACATGAAGAACGTGTTGCTCGTCTCGGTGACGGCCCAGGTGGCGGGCGGCCGCTGCTGGGACATGCGCGGGCCGTGGACTTCGCTGGTGATGAGATTGGGAAACTGGGAGGCGGACGTGTGGTTGCCGTCGCGGGCACCCATGCCACCGGCAGGGCTGAACTTGAAACCGCGGGCGCGGGCCACTTTGAAGGCGTCGGCACCGCTGATGCGGAAGACCGGGCCGCGGCGGTCCTGAACTTCCACGCCGCCGTAGGCCGGGGCTGGTGCGAGATCGCTGCGGGGCACTTCATTGCCGTCCACCAGGGCTTTGATGGCCGGAATGCCGGTGGAATCGGGGGGGAGATAGGCATCGGCCGGGATGATCTCTGTGGAGTCGGGCAGCACGGTGGAAGTGGGAGCGCCGAGTGCATCCTCGCTGGGCAGCGGGAGGAGTTCAGAAACCGGGCCGCCGGCTGGCAGCGGTGTAATTTCCGGCTGAGAGGCCGGGGCTGGACGGGCAGCGAGCAGTGGCAGGGCGCCGGGCAGTGTCACCGGCGCTGCTGCCGGGGCGGCGGCAAGGCTGCGGGCGGGAACGGTCACCGGCCGTTCGCCGCGGCGCGGGACGCTGTTGGCGACTTCCATTTGCTGACGGCGGATGAAGGTGTCGGCGAATTCCTGCGCCCGGCGGACATTTTCCGCATGCTTGTCGGCAGCGGCTTCCGGGCGGCCGGGGATGTGGGCTTCGCCGGTGGATTCGGCCGGGTGCTCATTCGCGGTTTCCGCGGGGAAAGGCAGGAGAAGCCCGGGGGCCTCTTCGGCGCGGGTGATGAGGGCAGCAGCCACGACCGCAAAGGCGGTCAGCACCATGAGGGTGAAGTGACGCAGCGTTTTCATGGCAGTGGGTCGGTTGGGAAGTGGAGGCGGCTAGTTGCGGCCGCCGACAGGCTGCATCCAGGGCATCGGGGTATCGTCCAGCGGGTCATACCCGGCTGGAGCGGGTGGCGGTGTCATGGGGGTAAAGTGGTCGCCTTCGTTCTTAAGGAAGGTGAAGGGAGCCGGGGGAGACTGCGGCTCGCCGGGGGACATGAGTGGCGTGAGGGAAACCGCGAAGGGCGATGACGGGGCCGCGGGGATCGACTGCTGGCGTACCGGGGCTGTGTGCTGCGGGAACTGCCCGGGCGTGATCATCGCAAAGGGAGAGGCCGGAGGAGTCGCCTGATAGGCCGGGGGCGCAGGCTGGGCAGCGTAAACCGGCTGGGCGGGGGCGGCATAGGGATGACCATTGCCGTTCGTGTACGCCGGGGCGGCTGGTGCCGGGGGAGTGGGCAATGGAGCCGGAGCCACGGGGGCCGTGGGCGCTTCGAAAACATCCTGGAGCGCGGTGCTCAACTGCTGGGCAGCCATGCCGGAGGGACGGGCAAATTTCCGGCGCGGTGCTGCGGGAATGGCTTCCGGCTCGGGCTGGGGAATGTGCATGGCCGGGGCGGCCGGCATCGGAGGCAATGGCTGCGGAGCGGTCTTTTCCTCCGGGGGTAGAACGGCTGGCGGCGGTTGCTGAATGGCATATTCCACTGGAGCTGCGGCCGGGACGCTGGAAAGGCGGGCTTCAAGCCGGTTAATGATCCCCTGGAATGCCTCGGTGAGTGCCCGCCGACCGTCTTCCAGGACGGAGACCACATCATTCAATACATCCGGCGGGAGCGTGGAAGGGGCAGTGGATGCAGGCGGGGTGCTGTAAGCTGCCGGAATGACCGGTGCGGGAGCCGTGGGCGGTGCTGGAGCGGCTGTCGTGACAAGTACTGTCACCGGAGCGGCCGGAAGCACGGGAGGTTGGATCACGCCGGGCACCCGGCCGGTTGCTGCAGGAGGTGGCATGGAGGGCAGCGTCCATGGGGCGGGGGCTTCGCTGGCTGGACTTACCGCCACTGGCTGTGGAAATTCGGGGGGGGGGAAGGGCGTTGCTTCGGGGGCAGCGCGGAAATCCACTGGGGCGCGGTTCGGGACCGGGGGGGGCGGCGGCAGCATCGGGCCGGGTGGTTGTGGCGTGGCGGCGGCGGCAAGAAAGGGGTGGGAGACTTGCACGGACTTGGGTTCGGGAGTCGGGCGGTTCATGGCGCTGGCAGGTTCTATGGATTGGGAGGGGAGGAGGGGCTCCCAGGGCACGGGCGATTTCGGAAGGGTAAAAGGAAGCGGGGGAACGGGAGTCACGGACTCGGCTTCAAGAATGTCCATCTGCGGCGGCGCCGGAGCCGATGGAGCCACAGGCAAAGTAATGGTGGGCGGCGGGGCCGGGGAAACGGCGATGGGCACCTTGCGAACGTCAGGGAAAACTGCGGCGGGCGCATACGACGGCTGCACTGTGCGTTCCGGCACTGGGGATGATCCCGTGACTTCGTTCCCTGCTATTCCATCGTGCATGGGGTCCTCGTCCGCTTCATTCAGCGGAGTGAGGTCGCCAATAATCCCCTGCGGGAATGTCTCGCCACTCGATGCGGCCGTGCGGGAAGCCGGCTGAAAGGTGCGTCCCTGCTTGGCGGCCTGGGTGCCGGAGTTGCTCCCCCAGTTCTTCTTACACCGGCAGCGGGTGTTGCAGTACATGCACAGATAGCTGGCACCAAAGAGAATGTCCCAGGCAACCCGCGCCCGGTGGTTCAGGCCGGGAAAGCGCTGCGCGTGAGGGTGTTTGCGGTTCCCGTTGTCCAGCAGGACCGGGCCGCTGCAGGCGGCACAGCGAAGTCCTGTCGCGGCGACATGGTAACCGGTGAAAAGCGCAGCCACAAGGACCGCTCCGCCAACCATCAGCGGCACTTCCATCTGGCCGCGCAGGAAATACAGCGACGGCACCGCAAAGACGAACCCCACCACCGCCATGCGGCTGAGGAAGTAAAGCAATGCCGCCACATGCATGCGCATTCCTTTATTCAATTGGGTATGTCGGGCTGGGGCGGCCATTCCTTAGAAGTGATTAAAGTGATAAATATTTAGAAAATCTCTAAAATCTATAACCATTACCCCCTTTTTCGCAAATCTTAAATTTCCCAAGTTTGAGCGACTGGGCCGGCCACCCGCGCGAGGCATCTGCCGGGCGGGCCCGAGATCCGGCGAAACCAAGGCGGCAAGTTGCCCCTCAGCCTGACGCCTGCGCCCCGCGTATGATCGGCACCGGCCAAATGGAGGAGGCGATTTCTAAAAAGTCGGTCCTTGATACCGGGCAGACCGTGTCCTTTGACCGCTGGCTATGCCAGCACCGGCTTCACGATCACGCCATGGATGTCCGTGAGGCGGAAATCCCGGCCCTGGAAGCGGTAGGTCAGCTTTTCGTGATTCACGCCCATCAGGTGCATGATAGTGGCGTTCAGGTCGTGCACGTGGACGGGTTCCCTGGTGATGTTGTAGCAGAAGTCGTCGGTCTCGCCTAAGGTGATGCCTTTTTTCACTCCGGCACCGGCCATTAGAACCGTGAAGCAGCGCGGATGGTGGTCACGCCCGTAGTTTGTCTCCGTGAGCTGCCCCTGACTGTAAATGGTGCGGCCGAATTCACCGCCCCAAACGATGAGCGTGTCTTCCAGAAGCCCCCGGTCCTTGAGGTCCTTGATCAGGGCGGCGGTGGGCTGGTCGGTATCGCGGCACTGACCGCGCAGGGCGTTAGGAAGGTTGCCATGGTGGTCCCAGCCCATGTGGAAGAGCTGGATAAAGCGTACATCGCGCTCGGCGAGGCGGCGGGCGAGGAGGCAGTTGGCCGCATAACTGCCGGGGCGTTTGACGTCGGGACCGTAGCTTTCGATGACGTGCGCAGGCTCTTCGCTGAGATCGGTTAGTTTCGGCACGCTGGTCTGCATGCGGTAGGCCATTTCATACTGCGCGATGCGTGTCTGGATTTCGGGATCGCCGATCGCGTCGAAGCGCTGCTGATTGAGGGCGGCGATTTCGTCGAGCGTTTCGCGGCGGGTGGCCTGATCAATGCCGGATGGGTTGGATAGGTAGAGCACCGCATCGCCTTTGTTGCGGAATTTCACGCCCTGATACTTTGAGGGCAGAAAACCAGCGGACCAGAGCCGGTCGTAGAGCGGCTGGTCATCGGGACGCCCGCTGCCGAAGGAGGTGAGGACCACGTAGGCCGGCAGGTCGGCATTTTCGCTGCCAAGGCCGTAGCCAAGCCAGGATCCTATGCTGGGGCGCCCGGCGAGTTGGGATCCTGTCTGGCAAAAGGTGATGGCCGGATCGTGATTGATCGCCTCCGTGTGCATGGAGCGGATAATGGCCCACTCATCCGCCATCTTCGCCATGTGGGGCATGAGTTCGCTGAACCAGGCACCGCTTTGCCCGTGCCGGGCGAATTTGAAAATGCTGGGCGCGACGGGAAATTTGCTCTGCCCGCTGGTCATCGTGGTGAGCCGCTGACCCATCCGGATGGAGGCCGGCAGGTCTTCGCCGCGTCTTGAGTCCATCTGCGGCTTGGGGTCGAAAAGATCCATCTGGGATGGGGCGCCGCTTTGGAAGAGGTAAATGATCCGCTTCGCTTTCGGGGCAAAGTGCGGCAGTCCGGGAAGTCCGCCGGTCGCAGCCGCCTTTTGTCCGGAAAGCAGCCCGCCGAGCGCGGCCATCCCGATGCCGCCGGCAGCATTCTGAATGAAGGTGCGGCGCGTCAGGGCGCGGCGTGCGGCATCGCTCAGATGGAGAAATTGGCGGTCGTTGCAGTTCATGGAATGGAGCGGGATGGGAACATTGGTGCGTGCCATACGCTGCGGCAGGCTGTTGTTTTCGACAAGTATTACGCGTGGACTCATGCAGCCGTGAAGCGGCATGTATCGGACTGCTGGCCGGAATAAACGTCAGGTCAACCTGTTCCGGGTGCCTTCGCCGGGTATCAGGCGGGCTATTAAGCCTGCGCTAGGATCAGGGAACGAAGAAAACTCGTGCGCGTTATAAATTCTTGACCGGGGCGGGAGTCAGCGCTGCATTCAGCGCCAATCCGTAATGTTTGAATCTCCTATGCACCGCCTGACCCTGTTTTCCGTAATCTTCGCAGCCACGCTCTCCAGTTTCGCTCATGCCGGCACGCCGGAAGCGCCCGCTCCTGCGGCGAAAAGTGGCGGCTACTGGCGGATTTCCGGCGGGCTAATGCACCGGTCCCTCGGCGATGTGGAGTGGATCACCGGCTCCCGCTCCACTCTGGACATGCTGCTGATCGGCTCCGGCTCGAATACCGCAGGTATTGACGCCATCGGCCCGGCGGATGCCTATGCGGACCGCACCTACCGCAACGGTTTTGTCTTTCGGGACAACGGCACGGAATTTAACGGCGATACGTGGAACTGGGGTTACAACGATAGTGCGCAGGTGAGCGGTTCCACGCTAAGTTTTATTGGAGGCAACGGCACCGCCGCCACATTCTCGCAGTCGGAAAACTACGAATACGGTGGCTGGTCCAGTGACCTCGACGGCACGGCTCCCTACATGCAAATCGAGTGGATTATGCCGGTGGATGAATCGCTTTCCTGGGGCTGGCAGGGTGGGCTCAGCTTCATGAGCGCAGGCGTGGCCAACCGCCTTTCGCCCTTCTCCGCAAATAAGTCCCGCACCGACTGGGCGATCAGCTATACTGATGCCTACGAATTCGGGGACAGCATTCCTCCCATGGCTCCCTACGCAGGGAGTCTGAATGGCCCGGGTATGCTCCTCACGAACATGCCATTTAGCCGCACGGCTTCGCAGGTGATTTCCGGTTCTGAACTGGTAGGCGCCACCAACGACATCCACGCCGCCTTCGATGTGAATCTCTGGTCGCTGTCACTGGGACCTGTTATCGAGTTCCGCCGCGGTCCGTTTTCACTCGTCGCCAGTACCGGCCTCACGCTGAACATTGCCAACTGGGATGCCGAGCAAAACGAGACGCTGCGCATTACCAATGCCATCGCCGGTCCGCCGGGGCCTAACCAGGTTGGTGCAACCACGTTTTCCGAGCGCCGCTTCCGGGATCGTGACAACGGGACGGATGTGTTTCCGGGGTTTTTCATGCAGGCTGCCCTCCAGCGTGAACTGAATGGCCGCTGGAGTGTGAATGTCTTTGGGCGCTATGACTGGACAGGCACGGTGGAAGTCGAGGTCGGTCCCTCCAGTGCGGAGGTCAGTCTCTCTGGCTGGTCGATCGGTGCCGGTCTCGGCTACCGCTTCTAACCGCGCCCACTCCACGAGAAACGCGAGCAGGTCGGCAATCTGCTGGTCGGTCCACGCGGATTCGATGCCTTCGGGCAT